>JAABUQ010002118.1_pt1 | contig 40216 bp, 36 predicted proteins | sample 5560001 | NCBI WGS metagenome assembly JAABUQ01 (sample SAMN10711888, study PRJNA513371) | rock metagenome | isolation source: Antarctica rocks | place: Antarctica: Victoria Land, Finger Mt nord | collected 2015-12-18
GACACGTGCGGAGGTGGGTCACACGAGCCTGGCACTGACCTGGCATCACAGGGCACCGTTGGACAAGAAGCGCACGAGGAGCTAGCGGACCGATTTTACACTGGTGGGGGATGGGCAAAAATAGCCAGAGTGGGCATTCCCATCGCCTGCGCGCTAGAACGACCGGCTGGTGACCATGCACGGTGAGGACGACGCGTCAGACCGCACCCTCGTCGCCGCCGCCCAGGCCGGCGACGGTGAGGCCTTCCTGCGCCTGGTGGCGCGCTACCGTGCCCGCATCGAGGCCACCCTGCGGCGCGACCTGGGGGACCCCGCCCACGCCGCCGACCTCGCCCAGGACGCCTTCGACACGGCCTACGACGATCTCGCCCACCTCCGCGATCCCGAGGGCTTCTATCCGTGGCTGCGGCGCATCGCTCTCACTCGCCTGCTCAAAGACATTCGTCGGCGGCAACGGCAGCACGCCGCGCTCGACCGGCTGCGCCACCATCTGCCGCGCGTCGCGGCCCCCCTCGCGCGCCTGCTGATCCGCGAGACCGCCGCGGAGTTGAGCCCCGCGCTCCGCACGGTGTTGGTGCTGCACGACGACCTGGGCTACGCGATCCCCGAGATCGCCGTCCAGCTCGGCATCAGCGAGGACGCCGCCCGGAAGCGCCTGACGCGCGCCCACGAGGAGTTTCGGAGGCGCTATGCTGATAAGTAGCGGGAGGAAGGAGGACACGATGCGGGAGACCACGCTGGCCGGGACGCACGATTTCACGCTGGACGAGTTGCAGGCCTACGACGAGGGGACGCTCGCCCCGGAGCGGGCCGTGATCGTGGCGGCGCATCTCGCCGCCGGCTGCGCGGCCTGCCGCGCCTGGATCGCCACGTCCCACGAGGGGGGGCATCTCTTGCACAGCAGGGAGGAGGGCGTTCACGCCGCCCTGGATGCCGCGGCGGACGCCTGGGACACCTGGGACACGCCCTACACGCGCGCCCGGCGCTGGCTACGCCGGCGTCTGCGCCCCCGGCGGTTTGTGGTGCTGCTCGTCGTGTTGCCGCTCAAAGGCCGACTGGTGCGGCATCTGTTCCGCACGCCGCAGGGCTGGGAGGCGCGCGTGAGCGCGGTCGTGTCCTTAGTGGCGCTGACCGTGGCCACGCTGCGCTTCGTCTTCGCACGCCCCGCGTGGCCAGCGAGCTCGCCCATGACACACCGGGTCGATGCGACCGGACACGGGGACAGGGGGAGGGGGGCCGATGACCAACGGCCAGGACGCTGAGCTAGACCGGCCCAACGTGGCGCGGATCTACGACTACTTCCTTGGCGGGGAGCAGAACTTCACGGCCGATCGCGCCGCCGCCGAGCACGTCCTCGACAACTATCCCGACGCCGCCCTGGCCGCGCGCGCAAATCGCGCCTTTCTGGGTCGCGCCGTCACCGCGCTGGCCCAGGAGGGCATCGACCAATTTCTCGACATCGGCTCCGGCCTGCCCACGGTCGACAACGTCCACGAGGTCGCGCGGCGGGCCAATCCGCGTGCGCGCATCGTCTATGTAGACAACGACCCCGTTGCCGTGCGCTACAGTCGGGAGTTGCTGGCGGAGGAGGGCGAGAACGCGCGCGGCGTTGCCGCGATCGAGGCTGACCTGCGCGACCCGGCGGTGATCCTGGACCACCCTGAGACGCGCCGTCTACTCGATGACCGGCGGCCGCTGGGGCTGCTGCTGGTGGCGGTGCTGCATTTCGTCCTCGACGACGACGAGGTGCGCCGCGCGCTCGGCGCCTTCCGAGAGGCCCTCGCACCGGGGAGCTATGTCGTCCTCTCGCATGCGACGCTGGACGGGTTGCCGGCCGACACGATCGCGCGCTTCGAGGCGATCTACCGTCGTTCCAGCAACCCGACGATCGCGCGGTCGCGCGCACGGATCGAGGCGCTGTTCGAGGGCCTGGACGTGGTGCCGCCGGGCATCGTCCTGACGCCGCGCTGGCGCCCCGACGAAGCGCGCGACCCGCTCGCGGACGAGCCCGTTCGCGCGGCCGTCCTCGCCGGCGTGGGGCGCAAGCCATGACCCGTGAGGGTGCGCATACCGGAAGAGGGACGCATGGCCGGGAACGATGAGTCTACCGCAACCCACGCGGACGCGACGCGTCGGATGATTGCGTACTGGCGCGACACCCTCATCGAAGCGATGGAGATGGACATCGACGAGAGGAAGGTTGCGACCGCAACGACCGCCCCGGGTGCGGATGTCGCTCGGGGGCAGCTCGATGTGGGCATCACGGAGCGTCTGATCAGGGCGCACGAAGATCGATGCAGACAGGCGACACCGCCCGAAGACCCCGCGAGCGCGCTACTTGTTCGCGACGCCAGAGAACGAGGTGGCCGACGTTGGGCCGCCGACGCGCCGGCTGCTCACGGCGACGGCGGATCGCGCCGTCCGGCGCCTCACCACCCATGAGGAGCATCGCGCGCAGCTCGTCGAGTGTCTGGAGGCGGCGCGCGAACGCGCGGTCATCGTGTCGCCCTTCCTCGCGGCCGCCGCGGTTCAGGCGGATGGTGTGCCCGATCTGGTGCGGGCAGCGGTCGGGCGCGGCGTGCGGGTGACGGTGTACACCGATGGCGCCCTCAATATGACCACGACGGGGACGATCCGGCCCGGCGCCATGCAGGGCAAGAACTTGCTTGTCGCGGTCGGCGCCACCGTCAAGGTCGCCGAGCGCATCCATAACAAGGCGTTGGCGTGCGATGATGCGGTGCTCGTCGAAGGATCGTACAACTGGCTCTCCGCGCGGAGGACAGCGGACGACCCCTGGCACCGTTACGAAACCTCAGTCCGGTATGCCGGCCCGATGGTCGGCGACATGATCGCGCAGCTGACGCAGGAGATGGAGAAACGCGCCAACGGACAGAAGGCAGCATGGTGACGCGCGATCAACGGCAGCCACCGCATGGTGGCTGCCTGGCTGAAAGCGGGTGGAGCATAGGTCGCATCGCTAGCACGACGGCCTACCACGAAGCGCACACGCGACGAGTCGGTTTCCCGCGGGAACGCGTGCGGGAGATGTGAGGCATGTTCGCGTACATCCGCACCCTGGTGTTTCGCATCCATAATCCGAGCCGGCGCACCGCCGCCACGCTCTATCGGGCTCTTTCCGCCTACACCCGCGCCGCAGCCCGCGTGTTGGATATGGCGCGGCGCGATTGGGACGCCCTGCGCGCCGAGGGGACGCGCGGGGAGGGCGAACGCGCCGCGCTCAACACGCTCCAACTGACCAACGTGCTGTCGAGGCGGTACGCGGCGGCGATCCCGCCCGCCACGTACCCGCTCCACTCCACCCTGCGCAGTGCCCTGTTCGCCGACCTGGCCGCGCAGCTCGTCGCCTACGACGCGTTGGTCCAGCGATGGACCACGGCGCGCGCGCGCCTGGTGACGCGAATCGAGCAGGACGGCCTCGCGCTCGACCCGCCGGATCCGCGCGCCCTGGCGCTCCTGGAGACGCTAGGGCGGCCGCCGGCGTGGCCCTCGGTCCCGCTCCCGCGTGCGGACTCACGGGTGGAGGAAGCCAGTCTGCAACGCCTCGCGGCGCTCCCCGACCCGGACGCGCCGCCCGAGACTCCCTCGCGCCGCGATCGTCCGACCGACTGGCTGCTCCGCTTGTTGTCAGCCGACACGCAGCCACGCCCACCGCATCCTCACCGGTCGGGCACGGGCACGCGCCCCCTCACGTTCCCGCGCATGGATGGGGTGGCGCACAACCGCAACGCGGGCCTGGTGCGCGCCTCCCACGACGGGCGGTACTATGCGCTGCTCTACGTGCTCCCCGCCGGCGATCCCCACGCGCGCCCGCTGCACACGAACGAGCGGCGCGGCGATCTGGTCGCCCTGCACGCGTCTGGGGGGCTGGTGGACGGGACTCGGCGGCGCGCCTCCTCGGCGCTGCTGCTTCCGTTGGAGTGCGGGCGCTGGCACGTCGCGACAGCCCTCGAGCACGCCGTCCAGCATCCCGAGATGATCAGGACGGCCAAGCTCTACCACCGTCCCGCGCGCAAGCTGGACACCGGCGGCGTGCGGCCCGAAGGCTTCTACCTCGCCGTTGCCCTCGAGTTCGCCGCCCCCGAACCGCGGACGATCGCGGCCCATATGGGCGTGAGCATGGACGAGCAGAGCCGCGTGGGCTGGGCCGTGCATGACCCTGGCGACGGTCGTCTGCTCGCGGCGGGGACCGATGGGTCGCTCACGGGCTTGCAGGAGCGATGGCGCGCCGATCGAGGCATGCAGCAGCGGGCGGGACGCCTGCCGCCGCGCCAGCATCACCGTCAGGCCGCGCAGGTCGAGCACGCCGCGCACATCCTGGTCAACCGCCTGGTCGCGGTCGCGGCCCAGCACGGCGCGCTGGTCGCGGTCGAGGACGTCACCTACCTGCGCGACCGGCGCGCCCCCGCGCAGCGCACGGCGCAGGGAGATCGCGCGGCCCGCAGCGCCGCCGCTCGCCAGGCGCAGGCCGATCAGCAGTATCGCCGCGCCACGCTCGTCGGCGGCGCGCTGCGGACGTACCTGGAGCAGAAATTGCCGCGCGTTGGACTGCCGCGTCCGCTCATCATATCCGGCATCTCGCCGCGCGATTGTTACGCCTGCGGCCGGCGCGGCGCCGAACGCGACCTGTGCGGCTTCTGCGGCGCTCCGCTCGACGTGGCCAACACGGCGCGGGTCACTGCGGCGCGGGTGCCCCCGACGCTGGAGCGGATCGGGGCAGTTCGCGCGCGCCGCCGGGAGGAACGGGCGCGGGAGGATGAGGATGACGCGAGCGCCGAGGGTACGGTACACTGACGGCAGATCCAGCATATCTTGAGGTGAGCGGACCGCGGCCGCTCGCGGGCACTTTGACAAGTCCATAGCGAACCGGGCCATATAGTTGCAGGTCCGGGGCCTGTCCCCCACGTCGGGCGGCGTCCGCGCCGTCTTTGAGCGAGGGGACGGGTCGAACCACTCAAGGCCGTCAAAACCACGCGCCGCACCTTCGGGAGTGGCAGGGTACGGGCATCGCCCGACGGCCGTCCCTTCCCCTTTGCCGCATTCGACATTCGACTGGCTGTCGTCTCGCGACTCGCACCCCTGCTCACTTGATCACTCCAAATGGAAAGCATCTCCGCGTCCTGTCACGTGTGGTGCAGCTCGATGTTGGTATATGAGTCATTGCGTTGTCCGGCGGTTGCAGCCCGACATGCGAACGGACGGGTGGTGCAACAGTACGTACTATCTGTAGGTTCGTCGAATGCTGAGAATCGGCAAGAGATCGCGATATGACGCATTATGCAGTAGAGGACAAGGCAGCCTTTATAGGTGATAGGGGACGCATGGGTGGTGCAACAGCACGTACTATCTGTTGTCGGCGCGGCGCAGCCGCAGGCACATCGTAGTAACCCGTGGGATACACATAACGATCTCACACCGTCCGACACACTAGGGGTGCCGACCTAAGCGCCCTCCACGCGGTGGCGGAGCTGCCCGGTGCTGGGCCACGCGGCGCGTGGCCCAGCACCGGGCGGCGCATAGCCTATCTTGTCTTGCGCAGACGTGCGTTCGATGACCTGAGTCAGGATGTCGCTGATCACGAAAACTGGGTCTCCGGCACTTCTGGTGAGAGCTAGTCAGCACCATCAATCGCTATATGCTGTGCAATAATTGTCTCTTTACTACAAGATTTGGCAGTGCAGCCGTCCCGTTCCCACCGTCCCATTCCGCGTATAGCCGTGACCTTGAATTGTCGGTCGCCAGAGCGACAGGACGCGCTTGAGCAGTCTATTTTCGACCCTTTCCGCATCACCAGAAGTGCCGGAGACCCAAATAAAGCGATCAATGACATCAGGATCGTCTTTATGAGCGGGATTGACGTATGACAATGGACAGGAGGGCTTGCCTGCCGGCAACATCGTCGGAGCCTGCGATTACTTGGCGCCCTGTGAACGTACCCGACCTCCTTGAGGCCCGGATCATCGTAAGGGACGGCGACCACGGTGGCCACGGTGGCCACCGTGGCCACGGCGGCTTCTACGCTGGTTACGTGGCCCGTACACCGGGCGACGGTGACGACGAGTGGCGCGGCAACATCGGCGTCACGCATGCGCCCGTCGGCATGGGGCAACGCGAGGCCATGCAAGCGGCCGTTGAGCGGGCCGCGCGCGCAGCGTGGGGGGCGCGCCAGCGGGCGGTGTGGGCAGGGAAACAGGAAGGTGACCGACCATGACCGACCGACCACCGCGCACGATCCAGCTACCCTATTCCCCCACCGGATGGGCATCATTGGAGGCGCCCTTCCCCTTGAACGATACCGACTGGGAGCGGTTGCTGGCGATTCTCACTGCCATGAAGCCCGGCCTCGTCGCCCAGGATGAGCGCGAGACGAACGACGGATGAGCGACGACGACCAGGCACTGCTACCCCCTCCACAAGAGGCCCCGGCTGAGAGCAAGCGCCGCGACGCGGTACGTCGCGGTTCCCCCCTGCCGCCAGACTACGACGCGCTCGTGGGCGAGGTCCGCAGCCTGCTGCAGACGGCGCGGGACCGTGCATACCAGGCGGTCGACAACATCAAAGTGCAGGCCTACTGGCAAGTCGGTGAGCGCATCGTGCGGTCGGAGTTGCAGCACAGGGATCGCGCCGACTACGGCGCTCGCGTCTACGAGCATCTCTCGCGTGACCTCCGCGTGGGCCGGACCACGCTCTTCCGCATCGTGCGCTTCTACCGCGCGTACCCCCTCATGGCCACGCTCTCAACGCAGATATCGTGGATTCATTACGACCTGCTGAGCGCGCTCGAGGACCGCGCCGAGCGGGAGTTCTACGAGGGCGAGGTTGTGCGCGGGGCGTGGAGCACCCGCCAGCTCGAGGAGCAGATCAAGGCCGGGCTCTATCGGCGCGCCATGACGTCGCCGCGGCCGCTCGTGGTGTCCCCGCAGATCGCGCCGGCGGTGCGCGCCGAGGATGCGTTCCGCAGCATCTATAGCTTCGCCGTGCCCGGGCTGCCAGCTGGCTACGACGAGGCGCAGCTCGAGGCGGGACTGATGGCCAACTTCCAACGATTCCTGGAGGAACTGGGGCCATCGTTCTACATCCGCCGCAGCCAGCAGCCCATCCTCATCGACGGCCAGTACCACAGCGTGGACCTGGAACTCTATCACCGAGACATTCCCGCGACCGTCCTGTGCGACTTGAAGCTCGGCCCGTTCAGGGACGCCTACGTCGGCCAGATGAACAAATACGTCGCCTTCTACCGCGAGCGCGTCCCCTTGCACGAGTGGGAGAAGCCGACCATCGGACTGATCGTGTGCGAGAGCGCGGGCCGCGACGAGGTGCGCTACGCCCTGGCTGGCCTGGAGGAGAAGATCTTCGTCGCAGAATACCAGATCCGGCTACCGACGGCGGAGCGGATCAAGAAACGGTTGCAGGAACTGGCGAACGAGACCGACGGGGGAGAGACAGAGAGAGCCCCGCACGAACCCGACGAAGACGCAGATGGAGCGGACAAGAGAGCCCCATAGTCTCAGCAGTGCTGGGACTATCCCAGCAGTCCCGAATTCTTCCAGCAGTGCTGGAAGAATTCAGCGGGTGCGCATCTGCGAGGCGCTATGAGGCGCCATGGAGTGCCGAGGCACCCTGCATGAAGAGGAGAAGGGATGCGCATCCGGCGCTGGGGTGGGGAGCAAGGCGTGTTTTGCTTAAAGCAAAACTCCCCAGGCTCACCTACCTTGCTCACCCATCATACGCAGCAGCATCTCCAGCCCCAGTTCCGCGTCGTCCTTCGCCAACACCGTCTCAATCGTCCCGCGCCCGAGTTCGTTGGCCAGGGCCAGGATGTCGTCGACCACCTTGTGGAGCGCGGCCATCTGGTCTTGCAATCGCAGAACCTCACGCCGGCGCAGGGCGGTCAGAGTCTCATCGCCCCACCGGCGGAGCTGCTCGTCCCAGAGCCACAGGTCGTCGCGCTGCGTCGTATAGACCTCGACGACGCGCGCGACCGTGTAATCGTCGAGCACGTGGGGTGTGGGTCGGGCCTCCAGGAGCGTGGCGTACTGCTCCCTGGCACCCTCGAGCATGCCGTCAATCATCGTGCCGATCAGGAAGACCTTGCTGACAGGTTGCCACTGGGGCGTCGGCTGTGCGGACATGACGTGTCCTCCTGGAGTAGCGTTTGTGCCAGTATACCCGACGCGCCCGGCGGAGGTCGCGGTCGTAGGACGAAAGGACAACTATTTTAACCACAACTGAGGTTGTGGGATAATAAGGTCGATGCGCTGCACATGCTGATCCGTTCGTCTCCGTCAGGAGGGCTACTCCGATGCCACGCACCTCCGCTAGCCCCGCAAGCCCCGTTAGTGCGGCTCTCGTCCGCCACGACGGCCCCGGTATGGGACGCGCTCGCGCCTGGGCCACGATGCCCGACGGCGAGCGCCGCCGCCTCGCCACGGCGGCCGCGCACGGCCACGACACAACCGTGCTGCAAGAGATCGCCGACGCCTGGCTGACGTTATACGGCAAGGCGGGCGCGACGGTCAGCGCGCACACGCGGCGCAACTACACCCACGGCATCGGCGTCCTGGTCGCAGCCTGGCGCGAGGAGAATCTCCTGAAGCCCGGGCGCAATGCGGCCGCGCTCTGGCTGCGCGAGATGGAGGATGCGGGCCTCACGCCCTCCACGGTCAAGGTGCGCCTCGCGTCCGCGCGTGCCCTCTATGCCGCCCTCCGGTGGGCCGGCGCGACCGAAGCCAACCCGTTCATGGACGCGCGCCCGGCCAGGGATAAGACGGCCGCGTGGGACAAGCGCGCCCCGTTCACGCAGAACGAGCTACGGGCTATGCTCGACGACCTGGGCACGACCATCGCCACGGCGCCGCCGGCGGCGCGCACCATGGCGCGCTACGATGTCGTGCTGGTGCTCCTGGGCGCGCACGCCGGGCTCAGGGCCACGGAGATGATGGACCTGCGTTGGGCCGACGTCGACCTGTCCGCGCGCCACATCGTCGTCGCGAAGGGCAAGGGCGGCAAGCGGCGCACGGTGGCGATGAGCGGCAGCCTCGCCGCCGCCCTGGGGGAGATCTCGGAAACGATGCGCGGTGAGCACGTGCTGCCCTACCGCTCACGGCACAGCGCGTGGGTGCGCCTGCGGAATCTGACACGGCGCGTGGGCATCAAGCGGCACGGCCTGCATCGTCTGCGCCATGCGGCCGGCACGCGCATGATGGCGGAGACCCACGACCTGCGGGAGGTCGCCGAGCTGCTGGGCCACGCCCAGCTCGATACGGCGCGTGTCTATGCCCAGTGGGCCGACGAGCGCCAACAGCAAACGGTGGGGGCCTGGTAGAGGATGCACGCCAGGTCAGCGATGAGATGGGGGGGAAGGCGAGGACGCGCGCTGTGCTCGGCCGGGATACGTCCCCGGAGATTCCTTATCCATCCTGAACAGAATCATGCGGCTATGTGCAGGACTGCACGCGCCTCCAGCCCAGCCTGGATCAGACCCACTACAACGATTGATGCAAAAATGGGCCATTTGGCTTAATTTAGACAGGAGCTACTTATGTATCCCTCTCGTATATTCTCCTTGTTCCCCCCTTTCCCGCGCGATAACAAGGTGTTGTCATTATCCCTGATAAATGTCGCGCGTTTTGTCCATGGCTGTCGCTATCGGCGACGCGACAGCGCGTGAGGGATCGCGCTTGATAAGAGGACGGGCAAGGAGAGGACCACAACAGGCGCTAAAGCGGGCCGATGACGAGGTTCTCACGCGCCGCCTCAACGACCTCCTTGGTGATGAGGCGCAGCCCATTGATGCGCAGGATGCGCTCGATCTGGGTGAAGAGGCGCTGGATGAGCCGGAAGTTGCCGCCGGTGATGCGCGCGACCGCCGCTACCGCCTCGGTGTCGGTGAAGTCGTCGGGCGCAAGCGCCAAGCCCAACTGGCCCCACTTCGTGGCCAGGATGAACTGCATTTCCTCGGCGGAGAGGGTGCGGTAGTGGTGGACGAAGCCGACGCGCGAGTAGAGTTGCGGATACCGCGCAAGCCTCTTCTCGATCCCTGGCATCCCGATGAGAACGAGGCCCGTGTCAGTGCGGTCGTAGATGTCGCGCAGTTGCTCTAGGCTGGGCAGCTTTAGGCGGTCGGCCTCGTCGACGATGATGAGCTCGGTGCGGTTCGAGCGCGGGAGCGGGCTAGGGTCGTCGGCGGCGAGCGCGAGGTGGTCCTCGATGGCCCACGTCAGCGATTGAGAGAGCCGGTCGAGGTGGCGGGCGATCGTCGTGGGCGCGTTCGTGACGGTCGGCGTGTAGAAGATGGCGCCGTTGACCAGCAGGGCGCGGGCTGGCGCGACCGACCAGAAGGGGTCGCGCAGCAGCGGCTCCAGGGTGTCCCAGCAGGCGTACCGTCGGGCCGACACGGTCTTTCCCACACCGGGCGCGCCGTGACAGAGGCCGATGTAGCGGTACCTCCTCACCGCATCGAGAAACTCCGCGAAACGGCGATATTCCTTCGTAGTCACGAAGGGATCATCCAGGGCCGGGGCCGACGCGGGGGTGGACGCGGACGCAGCGACGTCAGTCATTCTCGTACCGCTTGAGGCGGGGCGCCGGCGTGTCGTGCGCTGGCATCTCCAGTCCCGGCTCGGGGGAAACCGTTTCGTCTCGATGGACATCGAGGAGCGCCTCCACCAACGCCGCTCGCTCGGAGAGGCTCTGCCGGAGGTGGCGACGCCGCTCGTTGCGCGCCTGCACGATCTCCTTGAGCCCGATCGTCTGACCGGCCAACTCTTGGCACACAGCGCGACAGATGAACTGGCCCTCGAAAAAGACGCGCACTTCCGCGACGTCACGGGGATCGTACCGGATGGTGACGCTCTCCCCGACATACCCGGCCAGCGTGGCCGCGATGTACCGGAAACCCTGGAAATGGATGCCGTCCTGCTGCACCTTACGTGGTTTAGCGACGGTCAGGAGGAGCAGATCAAGCTGTTCCAGGCTCTCCGGCATGCGCGGCAGAAAACCGTCCGCTTCCCAGCGGGCCATCGGCGCGCGCTTCGTTTCACTATGGATGCGCCTGTGGTAGTCGTCGAGCAGCCAGGCGTGGAAGCGCGCGTCGAGCGCGGGCAACGTCAGGAGGGCGCTGCCCGCCGGTGGTCCTCCGCCAGCGGGCGCGTAGCCCGGCAGGTCGCACAGGAAGAGTTGGTTGACGGTGCCGAAGAAACGCTCGATCTTGCCGCGGCCACGCGGCGCGCCAGGCAATGAAAAGACGAGTTGTATGTGCAGGTCGGCGGCGACCTGCTCCAGGCGGTGCGAGGTGAAGTCGCTGCCGTGGTCGGTATAGAAGACGGAGGGGATGCCCGCGATCCTCCACCGGCTATCGCTTTTGCGCCAGATCGCCTGATGGAGGGCGAGGGCCGTGCCCTGCGCCGAGGGGGCCTGGACGCCCAGTAGATAGCCGGCAATCCCCCTGCTGAAGTCGTCCAAGATTCCGGTGAGCCAGGGACGGACGGGCTGGTCGTGCTCGTCGCGCACCCAGATGTCGAGCAGCGTGTGATCGGCCTGCCAGCGCTCATTGGGCTGGCTCGCCTCGTGCCGATGGAGCAGGTCGAAAGCCTCTTTGTATGCTTTCACGCCCTCGTGGGCGAGACTGCGCAGCGCGGGATCCAACGCCCGCACGATGGTGTAAACTTGCTTGTAGCTGGGACGAGGCCAGCCTTCCCGCACCGCCACGTCCGCCGCCCGGCGCCGGACGGATGCGATACTCCGGCGTGGCGTTTGGAGGGCTAGACCCTCGATCAGGCGTTGGAGAAGGTCGGGCAAGTGATGTTGGCCGCGGTCCGGGCGAATGCGGCGGACCAGGCCGCGAAGCCCGCCGGCACGATAGCGTTCCAACCAGCGGTGGATCGTTCGCGGCGTCACCCCCTGCTGACGCGCGACCTGCGCGGGCGTCACCCCGTCCTCCAGGATAGGGCGGATCAGCGCGAAGCGCGCCAGGGCTCGGGTCCGTTCCTCCTCGGCCGCCCGTGTCAAGGGGAGCAGCGATTCATCCATGCGGCGGTTTTCTCCCGTTTTTTTCGTCTTGTCCGTCTGCTCATCTCGCGCGGATGGTCGCCTATGTCGGAGGCACAGGCGCGAGGCAGCACGATCGCCGGGGGGCCCGTGCGATCCTCCCTTCCGTCCGGTGTTGTTGTCGTGCGGCCGCTTCCACGTGTCCTGTTCGGGGCCCGCGGCAATGATGACGTCAACCAACAGCCCTCACCGTGTCAGGCCGTCGCATCGGTCGGAGACGACCTACGTCGCAGCAGGCCGACGATGGGGGCCTCGGCCCCGACGAGGCTAGACAGCACGAGGTCGGCTCCCACGATGGCGACCTGCCCGGCCGTCGCGGGGGAGGGCACCGCGACCACGCGCAGCCCGGCGGCTTTGGCTGCCGCCAAGCCCGGCCCCGAGTCCTCGACGGCGACGCAGCGCGCCGGGTCCGTGCCCAGCCGTGCGCAGGCGAGCAGGTACACGTCGGGGGCAGGCTTGCCGCGCGCCACCTCGTCGCCGGCCGCGACGACGCCGATTATCGCGCGCAGGCCCAGGCGCTCCAACACGGCCAGGACCTGCTGGCGGGGGCTCGCCGAGGCCACGGCCAGCGGGAGGCCGAGCGCAGCCAAGGCGGCGACGGTCTCAGGCGCGCCGGGCATCGCTTCGACCTGGGCGCGCAGCACAGGATCGTAGGCCGCCGCGTGCGCCGTCTCCAACTCCTCGACGCGCGCGGTCAACGCGTACCGCGCGCGCAGCTGCCTCCAGATCTCGTCCGTGCGCAGACCCACCAGCGCGGTGGCTGCGGCGCGCGGCAACATGACACCGCGCAGATCGTGCAGCACGCGGGCGACTGCGGCGAAGCGCAGTCGCTCGGTGTCGGCGAGCAGGCCGTCCAGGGATCGGACAACTAAAGCTGCGTAAAACAGCCATATGTGGCACTAGGGCGCGTCACTCTGCCGGGGCGCTGGTGGCATCTGCGACGGTCCCTCATCCGGCTCTTGCGGTGCCGTGTCTGTGGCGGGTGGCAGCGTGCGCTCAGTGATCTGGTGGGCCCGGCGTTGGGCCTCCGCGCGCAGGCGGCGGATCTCCGCCACCGTTGCCGACACACTCTCGAAGAGCGGCCCGTTCGCCTCAATGCCCGCTTGGATCAGCCACGCCGCCGCATCGCTCCGGGTCGTGCGCACCCCGGCCTCGATCAGCGTGTCAAGGGCGTCGAGGGCGCGATCATCGAGGCGACACATCACCACGTTGCTCTTGGGACCGGGAGCCATGCCACTGAGGGTCTGCACGACCTCCGTACGCACTTGCTCTAGGGTGAGTCCCAAACTCATCAGGACACTGGCCGCGACGCCCTCCCCTTCACGCACCAAGCCAAGCAGCAGATGCTCGGTGCCAATATAGCGGTGCTTGAGCCGCCGCGCCTCGTCGACGGCCAACTCGAACACTTTCTTGGTGCGCGGCGTCAAGCCGATCTCCCCGATCACCACGCGGTCGCCCCGCCCGATGATGTGTTCGACCGCCTCACGCACCCGCGTCAGTTCCACGCCCAAGTTGGTCAGCGCTTGCGCCGCCACCCCCTCGCCCTCGGCGACGAGGCCGAGCAGGAGGTGTTCGGTGCCGAGATAATTGTGGTTGAGGCCCTGGGCTTCCAACTGCGCCAGGGTCAGCACGTGGCGCGCTCGCTCCGTAAACTTGTCAAACGCACTCGACGTCGATGAGGGCCCGCGGCCAGTCTTCGCGTGCTTGAGATAGTCCTTTAAGCTCTCGCCAATGGAGCTAAGAAGCGACGGGCCTTCACTGTCTGGCGTACGTCCTTGCTCGTTCATATGCACCTCCGCGTGTCCGAAACCAGTTTAATGGTACGATGCGTAAGTGAATTACGTCATTCTAAAAGTGATTGTAATAGAAGCGTGTGATTTTTGCAACGGGAAGCTTCCCGCGGCCTTTCACGGTTTGCCGCGACTGGGGTGCAAACACGCCTTAGCGGTCGAGTTTGACCGCTCGGAGTCGTATTAGCGGTCCAGTGCGCACGGCGATCTAAGGGAAAACCCGTCCGCTAACGTATCTGGACCGCTAATGTCGTGTCACGAAACGCCATGCTGCCACAAGTGGCTGTTTTACGCAGCTTTAGTTGTCCCACCCCGTCCAGATCGAAAATAACCGCTGCCCCGTCCTCATATCCATCCGCCGCAGGGGGATGCTGTCTGCCCGCGTTCATAGGACCGACAGCCGCGCGAGTTCTTCCGTGCGGCCGCCCACGACGCGCAGCCACACTGCCTCGAACACCCACGGCCCCTCCGCCAGATGAAAGGGCGGCAGCGCCGCGGCGTCGGCGCCCCGCAGCCGGGCGGCGAAGTGCGCCAGCGGGTCGATACCCGCGCCCGCCGGCCCGAGCGCCCCCACCATCCCGACATCGGGCACGAAGCCCGTCCCGCCTGGCAGGCGGTAGAGGTGCAGGCTGGCCTCGTGGCCGAGCGTGCCGAGCACCGCCGCGGCCTGCCCGTCGATCGCCGCCGCAAAGACGCGCGCCGCGAAGACATCTCCGACGAAATGCACGAGCGTCGTCCCCACGGTCGGGGCGGCGCGCCAGGACGGATAGGCCGGCGCCGCGTCCGGGACCGTCGGCGTGTCGGCGAGGGTCAGGACGGAGACCGGCTCGCCGGCGACCGCGACGGTGAGCAGCCCGCGGCCGGGCACGGTGGCAGGCAGGTTATAGGGCCGCAGGACGCGTGGGTGCGCCAGGGCGCGCGCCGCTTCGGGGCCGTCCCGCCCGTGCGACCCCGAGGTGACCACGTCGACGCCGGCGGCCAGCAAGGTCTCGACCGCCTCCACGGTCATCCCGAAACCCGCGGCGGGGTCGGGGCCGGTCACGGCGACATTATCGGCGTTGGCCACGACCAGGTCGACGGCGTGTGCGCGGCGCAGGGCCGGCAGGCGCGCGGCCACGTCCGCGACGGCGCGCGGGCCGGTGATGTCCCCGATGAACACGACATTCACTGCAAGGCCTCCTTTAGCGCGGCGCGGAGGCCGTACCCCGCGTCCGCCCACTCCCAGGCGCGGCCGAGCCAGCCCTCCATCTCGGCCGCCGTGTAGGCGGTCATCGCGGCGGTCATCGTCCGTCGTGAGCGCATGTGCGGGCGCACATCGCTCCCGCCACGTCCCTGTGCGGTCGGCGCTAGGGGGGGCGACGCCGCGGTCCGCACGATCTCCTCCCACTCCTCCAGCGCGACTGTAAGCCGTACCGTCGCGTCGGAGGGCCACGGCACGGCGCGGAGCAGGTCGATCTCGGCCACGGGGCCGGCGGGCAAGAACGCCTGCACGCCATCCGGGGCGGGCTGGATCGTGTTGACGCCGCCCGTCCAGGCCATCACCACGGCGGCGTCGGCTCCCGTCGCCCGGCGCAGGGCCGCCGCTGCGAAGTCCAGGAGCGTGGGGCGACGGGCATTCGGCCAGCGCAGGGCCGTCGGCAGGTGGCCGACGACCTGCCGCCCGGCCAGGTCCAGCAGGTCGGTGCCGCGCCCCATCCAGGCGCCGGCGGGCTCGACCATGACGCCACGCACGCGGGCTGGCGCGTCGCGCGCCAGTTCGATGACCGCGACCTCCGCCCCATAGGCCCACGGCTGCGCCACGGGGACGCCGGCCACCTGGCCGAACCAGCGGCCGACGACGGTATGGCCAGCCAGGATCGCGTCGACGGACGCGGCCCACGGCTGGCACAGTGCGACGAGCCGAGCGGGATCGACGACTGGCCGCCCCGCCCGGCCGCTGCGCAGGTCTACCCCATCGTGCAGGAGTGCCACGACGAATGCCGCCCCGTCCGCCCGCAACTGCCGCGCCGCCGCGGGCACGACCCTCTCGAGGGCGCGATCGGCCAGCGGACCCGCGGGTCCGGACGGCCTCCGTCCGAACGGCGGGTTGAGGTCCGCGCCCGGCATGGTCAGTCCGACGAAGCCCACGGCGCCCGCCTCGGTCGGGAGGAGCGCCGTGCCGGGCAGGTCCGCGTCGGCGTTAGCGCACAGCAGGGGGAAGCCGAGCTTGGGCGCACAGGCCTGGAGGTGCGCGAGGCCCCTGTCGAACTCGTGGTTCCCCGCCGCGGCCACGTCGATGCCCAAGTCGGCCGCGGCCTCGAAGCCGGACGAGCCGCCCGCGAGCGCGGCCAGCGGGCCACCCGAGAAATCGCCGACATCCGCCCAGATCGTGGGCTGCCCCGCGCGCAGGCGCGCCACCGTCCGGCGCAGCCCCTCACCGCCGGGCAGTGCCCCATACGACGTGGGGGAGGGCGCGAACGAGCCGAAGAAATCGTTCGTGGCGATAATCCGCACCGAGCGCGTCCCCGTCATGCCGCGTGTCTCCTTTTCTACTATTCTGTCTCAGTCCGCTGCCCGTCCAGATCGCGCGAGCGCGGCGCGCCCCACGCCGACGACCAGCGCGACGAGCAGCAAGGACAGGCCCACCGTCAGGAGGGCATCGGCCCACAGCGTCGTCAGGTCGATGGATACGGCGGCCTTTACCATGGCGATCCCCAGGCCGCGCGATCCCGCCAGCCACTCGCCCGCCGTCGCGCCGAAGACCGCCGCCGTCGCCCCGATGCGCAGACTGCCGAACAGGGCCGGCAGGCTGGCCGGGATCGCCAGGTGGCGTACCGTTTCCCAGCGGCTCGCCCCGGCCAGGCGGAATAGGTCGCGCGGGCCGGGTCCGAGTGCGTCGAGGCCGCGGCCGACGCCGAGCAGCGTGGGGAAGAACGTGACCAGGACGACGACGCACAGGATCGCCGCCGTGCCGTGGCCCAGCAGGAGAGTGATCAATGGGACCAGCGCCACCACGGGCACCGCCTGGAAGGCGATGGCGACGGGGAAGCTGACCAGCGCCAGGCGGCGCGAGAGCATGAACAGCAGCGCCAGCGCGTAGCCCAGCGCGCTGCCCAAGAGGAAGCCGGCCACCGTCTCGCCGATCGTCGTCGTGAGGTCATCGCGGTAGACGTCGGGCTGATGGACGAGCACATCTCCCACGCTCCCCGGCGTCGGCATCTGGTAGGCCGGGATGCGCCAGAGCGCGATGGCCTCGGACCAGGCGAGCACCAGGACACCGGCCAGGATCGCGGCCGTCCCGAGGGGCGTCCACAGCGCGCGCCGCGCGCGGACCCAGTGCCAGGCGCCCTGTTGGGCGCGCGCGTCCGTGCCGCTGGCGTGCGGCGTCGTGGGCGCGCCCGGGGCGCCGACGTGGCGCACCCAGGGGAGCGCCAGGCGGTCGAGCAGGGCGATGAGGGCGAAGAGGAGGCCGGTCGTCGCGCCGACGAGCGTGATCGTCGCCCACAACTCCGTCGTCGCGCCGCGGTACATCTGATAGAGCATAAGCGTGCCCACGCCGCTGGCGCCGCCGGACCACTCGGAGACCAGGGCAGCCACGAACGCGATCCCGACGGTGAACCGCAGCGCGGTGAAGATATCGGGCAGTGCGTAGGGGAGCACCAGGCGCCGCAGGCGCTCGGGGCCGCTGGCCCCGTAGAGCCGGAAAACCTCGCGGGCGCCGGGCGGTGCGGCGCGCAGGCCGCGGAGGGTGTTGGTCAGGGTCGGGAAGACGCAGGCCACCGTGGCGAGCAGCGCGCGCGGGGCCATCCCGTTGCCGAGGTAGACCACGGCGAGCGGGGAGACCACGACCCAGGGGAGCGCGTAGAGGATCAGGCCGGATTGGTAGACGAGCGCGCGCAGCGGCGCCCAGCCGACAGCGAGGAGCGCCAAGAGCAGCGCCAGGCCGTTGCCGAGGGCGTAGCCGAGCGCCGCCTCGCCCAGCGTGACCGGGATGTTCTGGAGGTAGATCGGGGCGACGGCGACCAGCGCCGGGGCCACCGTCGTCGGGACCGGCAGCAGGCCCGCCCCGACGCCGAGTACCCCGACCACCTCCAGGGCAACAGCCAGAAGGACAGCGGCGACGGCCGGGACGGCGAACGTGTCCGGCAGGCGCCGCGCCGCGCCGCCCGGCCGCCATCTCCCGCGCGCAGCGTGGGGCCTCCGCGTGTCCGTCCGCTCACGCGCGCTCACGCCCGGTCCTCCCCAAGCTCTCCGCACGCCTCGGCGTCGGCGAGCAGGCGGCGCAGCGCGACGGACAGGTCGACGAACGCCGGAGTGAACATCAACTCCGCGGAGCGGGGGCGCGGCAAGGGGACGGGGGACAGGTCATAGAGGCGGCCGGGCCGGGCCGTGAGCACCGCGATGCGGTCGGCCAGCAGGATGGCCTCGGTCAGGCTGTGCGTGATGAGCACGGCCGTCGCGCCTGACTCCTCTAGGACGCGCACCAGTTCGGCGTTCATGCGCTCGCGTGTGATCTCGTCGAGCGCGCCGAAGGGCTCGTCCAGCAGGAGGACGCGCGGCCGGAGCATCAGTGCGCGCGCGAGGGCAACGCGTTGGCGCATGCCGCCGGAGAGTTGCCACACGCGGGCGTTGTGGAAGCCCGCCAAGCCCACGCGGTCGAGCAACGCCGCAGCCCGCACGCGCCGCTCGGCGGCGGAGGCCGCGCGGGCGCGCCGCCCGTGACCGATCTGCACCGGCAACAGGACGTTCTCCAGGGCGGTGCGCCAGGGCAAGAGGGTCGCGTCCTGGAACGCCATCCCTATCCAGCCGCGCGCCCGCGCCGCCGCCGGGTCGAGCCCGTCGATCGCGATGGAGCCGCCCGTCGGCCGGTCCAGGTCCGCGAGCAGGCGCAGCAGGGTGGACTTGCCCGCGCCCGAGGGACCGATCACGGCCAGCACCTCGCTGGGGGCCACCTCCAGCGTTAGGTCGGCGAGCGCGGGCACGGGCCGTTTCCCGACGCGGAAGACGCGCGAGACGCCACGCAAGGAGAGCACGGCTCCACGCGCCTCGGCCTCCGGAGGGGAGGCCGAGGCGGAAGGCGCGTGGCCGGGCACGCGCGTGAGAGCGGTGGGCATGAGCGGACTCCTCACTACCTGTTGGCGCGTGCGACGATCCGCGTCGTGAAAGCCTTGCCGACGTCGAGGGGCTTCTTCAATTGCTTGGTGCGCAGCATCGTCTCCATGCCGGCGTGCCAGAGGGCAGGGTCCATGGCGAACAGGTCCGCTTGCCGCGTCGTGGCCGACTGCATCAAGGGGATTTGCGCCCGCAACTCCTTGAGTTGCTCGTCCCGGTTGAGCCCCGGTGGGGCCACGGCCAGGGTCGCGTCCACCCCGGCTGCGGGGTCCGCCATGACCGCGCGCCAGCCCGCGATGCTGGCCTTCATCCAGGCCACAAGCGCATCCTCATGGCGGGCGAGGACATCCTCCGTGGTGAAGAAGATGTCGTTGTAGGGGTAGCCGCCCCAATCCTGCCAGTACAGGAAAGCGGTCTTGTAGCCCTTGCTGGCCAGGAAAACCGGGTCCTGGGTGGCGTACGCGTTGAACGCGTCCACCTGCCCACTGGTGAGCACCGAGGGGTCGGACCCCACGTTGACGACCTGCATCTGGCTGGAACTCAGGCCGTTGGCCTGGAGGAAGACGTTGAAGACCTGCGTCGAGACCGCTGGGATGCCCACCCGCTTGCCGATCAGATCCCGCGGCGTGCGGATAGGCCTGGAGGCGAGGCTGACCAGGCCGGCCGGGCTGCGTTGGAACGACGCGCCGATGGCCACGACCGGCGCCCCTTGCGCCCGGAAGGCCAGCACGTAATCCACGCCGCCGGTGCTGCCGATCTGCGCCTGGCCGGCTGCGACAACCGAGCGGGCGTCAATGGTGGGGCCGCCGGGCACCCAGACCTGCGAAAGGCCCGCCCGTCGCATGAGTCCGCGCGCCTGCGCGTAGAAAAACCCGGCCCACTCGACCTCGTTGAGCCAGCCCGCCTGCACCGTCACCGTGCGCAGGCTCGCCGCAGCGGCCTCGTCGGGGTGGTCGAGCCGGAGTAGCGCGTCGGCACCGGCTACCCCCACACTGCCGGCCACCAGACCGCCGAGGAAATCGCGACGAGACAAGCCGGCCGCTCGCCCGCTACCGTACGTCTGCGCTATAACCGCTTTTCTCATTGAAACATCTCCTCACTATTAAGTACAGAGGGGCATCATCGCACCCCTTTAGACAACGGGTCGCGGGGGGGCACGCTCTCGGGGGAGGGCCAGGCGAGACGCTCGATCTTGCGCGTACGGCCAGTGTCGAGGCGCAGCAACACCGCCCCGAGTGTCATCGGCCCGTCGACCAGGGTGTACGGCGGCAACGCGGCCAGGTCCTCCCCTTTGAGCGCAGCGACGTACGGTCGGGGATCGAAGCCGCCCACGCCCCCGAACGGTCCCGTGAACCCGACATCGTGGACCAGCGCGGTGCCGCCCGGCAGGCGATACAGATGGAGCGTGGCCTCGTGGGTCTGCGTCCCCAGCACCGCGGCCGCCTCGCCGTCGATGGCATATGCGAAGCTCGTCTTCTCATAGTTCGGCTCTCCCAGCCAATGGACGATGATCGTCCCACTTACCCCGGCCGTGGCCGCGCGCCAGGATTGGTAGAGTGGGAGAGCCGCAGGCAACGCGCTGGGGCTAGCGAGGCTGAGGACCGACACAGGCTCGCCGGCGACCTCCAGGGTCACAAGCCCCCGACCGGGCACATCCGGGGGCAGGTTGTAGGGGCGGAGCACCCGCAGGTGGTCGTGGACGCGCGCGCCGTCGGGGCCGTCGAAGCCGTGGCTCCCTCCGACGACGACGTCGACCCCACTGCCCAGCAAGAGGTCGACCAGTTCGACGGTCATGCCGGAGCCGGTGAACGGGATCGGGCCGGTGATCGCACAGTTGTCGGCGTTGGCGACCACGAGATCCGCCTCGTGGTCGCGGCGCAGGGCCGGCAGGCGCGCCGCTAGGTACGCCGCCGCGTCCGGCCCGACGATATCGCCGATGAAGATGACGTTCATGTGTTGGCCCATCCCGCCGCTTGGCCGCCCGTCGCATCTAGCATGGTGAAATCCTCCATCAACCCTACTTACGCCGCGCGAGGGCAACGGCGAGGATGATGACAACGCCCCGCACGATGATCTGCTGACTGCTCTCCAAGCCGGCGAGCAGCAACCCGTTGTTGATCAGCCCGATCATCAGCGAGCCAAACACGGCGCCCAGCACCGTCGCGCTCCCCCCGAACAGGCTCGTCCCGCCCAGGATCACCGCCGCGATCACCGAGAGCTCGTCGCCCGTTCCCCACTCGAAGCGCCCCGATTGCAGCCGTCCCGCGTAGAGCATCCCGCCCAGCCCGGCGACCAGCCCGGACACGAGCAGCACCGTGAACTTGATCCGCTTCGTGTCCACGCCGGAGTACTCGGCGGCGACGCGGTTGCCCCCCGTGGCGAGCACCCGCCGCCCATAGGCGGTCTTGTCCAGCGCGATCGCCCCGATCGCGACGACGAGCGCGGTCCACACGACGAGTGAGGGGACCGGGCCGACGTTGCCGCCGCCGAAGAAGCCGTTGTAGGCGTCGCTCAGGATGGGGACGGGCGCCGAGTTGGAGATCCAGATGGCCGCGCCCTGCGCGATGCCCGTCGTGCCCAGCGTGACCAGGAACGAGGGGATGGTCAGCGTCGCGACCAGCGCCCCGTTGACCAGGCCGACGGCGAGCCCGGTGAGCAGGCCGGCCGCGACGCCCACGGGTAGGCCCCACGCCTGGATAGCCAGCGCCGTGGTCACCGAGGCCAGCCCGACGGTCGAGCCGATCGACAGGTCGATCTCGGCGGCGGCGATCACGAAGGTGACGGCCACGGCCATGATCGTCGTCGTCGCGGTTTGCCGCAGGATGTTGAGCAGGTTGGTCGCGCTCAGGAAGCCGTACGGGCCGAGCGTCGCCGCGAAGAACACGAAGATGGCGACGAACGCGATGTAGATGACATAGCGCCGCCAATCCCCCAGGCGGGCGAGGGCAGGACCGAGGGAGCGCGCCATCGGCCGCTCCGTGAGTGCATCCTTGACCATGACCGTTCCCTACCCTCCCTCTCTCGGCACCGCCGATCCCGCCGTATCCGTATCCATCCCCGCCCCCTGCACGGCCAGCTGCAGTTCCTCCTCCGACGCGATCGCGCGCCGGTCCAGCTCGCGCGCCACGCGCCCGTCCTTCACGACCAGGATGCGGTCGCTCGCCGCGAGCAACTCGGGCAACTCGGACGAGATGACGATGATACCTTTACCCGCGTCGGCCAGTTCGCGCGTCCGCCTGATGATCTCGGCCTTGGCCCCGATGTCCACGCCCGCGGTCGGCTCGTCCATGATCAGGATGGCGGGCTCGGTCGCCAGCCACTTGGCCAGCACCACCTTCTGCTGATTACCACCCGAGAGGATTGCCGTCGGCGCGCGCGTTGAGCGCAGCCGGATGTCCAGCCGGGCCACGAGCAGATCGGCCAGCGTCGTGCCCGCGCGGTCGTCGACGAGCCCGAGCAGCCGGCCGAGCCCGCCCAGGCCACCCACCCCGAGCCGCCGCAGCGAGGGCAGCAGCAAGTTGTCGCGCACCGCATGGGGCAGCACGAGGCCCTGGGTGCGGCGGTCCTCGGGGATGAGCGCGACCCCGGCGGCGATGGCGTCGCGCGGCGTGCGCGGGCGCAGCGGACGGCCCCGCACGCGCATCTCGCCGCCCTCGATGCGTCCGGCCCCATAGAGCGCGCAGGCCAACTCGGGCAGCCCGCTGCCCAGCAGCCCGGCCAGGCCCAGGATCTCGCCCGCGTACAGGTCGAAGCTCACGCCGCGCACGCGCGGCCCCGCGCGCAGGTCCCGCACCGCCAGCAGCGGGACGCCCGCGCGCTCGACGTGCCGCTCCCGCCACTCCAGGGCGACGCCACGGCCGACGACGTGCTCAACCAGAACCGGCAGCGAGAGGTCGGCCGCGGCGGCGGTGAGGACGCGCTTGCCGTCGCGCAGCGCCGTGACGCGGTCGGCGATCTCGAAGGTCTCCTCCATGCGGTGCGAGATGTAGACGACGGCGACGCCGTGCGCGTGCAGGTGGCGGATCGTGTGGAACAGCACGTCGACCTCGGCCCGTGAGAGCGAGGCGGTGGGCTCGTCCAGGATGAGCACGCGCGCGTCGCGCGAGAGCGCCTTGGCGATTTCGGTGAGCTGCCAGTAGGCCGGGCCGAGGTCGGCGACCCGCGCGCGGGGGTCGAGGTCGACGCCCAACTCCCCGAAGACGGCGCGGGTCGCGCGCACGCTCGCGCGATCGTCGAGCAAGCCGAGCCGGCCGCGCCGCTCGCGCCCGAGGAACACGTTCTGGGCGACGGTGAGGGTGGGGATGAGGCTGAACTCCTGGAAGACCATGGCCACCCCGCGCGCGTCGGCCGCGCGGCTTGAGCGCAGGCGCGCCGGCTCCCCCGCGATCAGCACCTCGCCCGCGTCGGGCCGGTGGACGCCCTCCAGGATCTTCATGAGAGTGGACTTGCCAGCGCCGTTGCCGCCGACGAGCGCATGGACCTCGCCCGCGCGCACGTCGAAGTCGACGCGGTCCAGCACGCGCGCGACCCCGAAACTCTTGACGATCCCACGCATCTCGACCGCGAGGGGTGCGGGCGCCGCCATCTCCCCCTCTATCCTCCGCGAGGATCGGCTTCCTGACCGTCCCTCGTCCTCCCTCGTTCGTCCCTGCAGCCCCATTGTGGGAACCTACCGTTTGGCCGCGGCCTGGACGACCTGGGGCGCCGGCTGATGGTAGTCGATCTGCCAGCTCTGCAAGACGTTGTCTCGCATGACGGCGAGATTGGGGACCGTCGCATAGGCCGGAGCGGGCTTGCCCAACAGGCCGAGCGCCGCTACGCGGGCCTCGGCGACCCCCATGTCGAACACGCGCTGGGCGGCGATCCCCTTCACCACCCCTCCCTGCAAGAGAGAGATAGCGACATTCTCGCCCAGGTCGCACGTCGTCAGGGCAAGGTCGAGACGCCCGGCCGTGCGCGCCGCCGCGAGAACCCCCTCGCCGGGCGCGTCCCAGGGCGTCCAGACGCCGACGAGGTCCGCGTAGCGCGTGAGCAGCGCGCTCGTTGCCGCCTGACACTCGTCGGCGAAATTTGGACCCACGAAGCCTTTCTCGGCGACGATCGTGATGCCTGGATATTCGGTGCGGATCGTCCGCCGGAAAGCCGCCGTGCGCTGGTCCGTGTTGAAGAACTGGGTTTGCCAGAACAGAAGGCCGATCTTGCCCTGGCCGTTCAGGGCCAAGGCCAGGAGGTGCGCCGAAAGCGCCCCATAGCCGTACTCGTCCGAGTCGACGATGCCGACATAGTCCTTCCCATGCACGGCACCATCAGTCGCCGCGCCGATGAAGACCGTCTTGATCCCCTGTGCCGCCACGCGTCGGAAGACGGGGGCGGCGGCCCTCGGGTCCGCTTGGACCGTGACAATGGCGCTGGGCTTGAGGGCCAGTACCGTCTCGACATCGGACACTTGCTTATCGACGGCCCCCTCGCCGTTGGTGACCGCCACGACCTTGACGCCAAGCCGCGCGAATTCGGACTGGAGGCCCGCGACTTGGGCCGTCGTCCACCCGATGCGCGCGTACATGCAGATAGCGGCGGTGGCGCCCAGCGCCTTGACCCTGGCCACCTCTTGCGGTGTGAGGACGATCGACGTGGCCAGGGAGGCGGTCTCCCCATTCGGACCTTTCCCGATGGTCGTCTTGGTCAGGCGAGCGATCGCGGCGCGCGCATGGTTCGCGGCGCCCCCCGCTCCGACGCCCACGCCCTCGCGGCCCGCGGCGCGGGCGACCAATCCGTTGCCCACAGCGCCGCCCAGCGCGGCCAGCCCGGCTGCCGCCATCCCCCGCCGCGCGAACTCTCGACGCGTTATCTTCCTGGACATCCCCCTCCTCCTCTCAATCGACTCGATCGACCCCATGTGGGGGTCGCGCGCGGCGCGCCATGTCACTGCCCGCGGCGTCAGCGCCGACGCCTGTCCCGTTGTAGCCGCGGCAGGCACACCTTGCACGATACGCGGCCAAGGTTAAGCCCGTGTTAAGCCTGGGTAAAAATTAAGTTAAATTTATATGTATTCGTAAATCTAGTAAAATTAGCTCACCAAGAGGCGCGCGGTGGAGTAGGCGTTAGTCGGTGACGGCGTGTCCGGGCGCATCCCGCTCGATAGCGCGCCACGCGCCGACCTCGAACGTCCAGGCCCCATCCAGTGGCGCGAGGACCGGGAGGCGGACATCCGGCGACGGGACGACCGGGACGCTCTCGCGGCGCACCGTCGCGCGCCCGGCATGAAGCGCGATGTCGAGCAGCGTCACCTCGAAGGGCGGCTCGATGAGGGCGGCGCACGAGATCTGAAGCACGCGTCCCACCGAGGACGCGTCGCGCAGGTGCAGGTGCCCGTGCGCAACGACCGTCGGGGCCGCCCGACGCCTCAAGGGCGTCGCCAGCGCATCGAGGTTGGCGAGATCGCCGGCGTACTTGAGCCCTGCGTCGGCGGCCCTCTCAGCGAGCGAGAGCAGGGGGTAGTGCGCAAGGAGCAGCACGAAGTCGTCGCCCCAGGCGGGGACGGGAAGCGGCGCGGCGGCACGGACGACGGTGTCTTTAGGTAGCTGGTCGCGGGTCAGGGCGGCGAGTCCGGCCAGGCGCACTCCGTCTCCGAGTGGGACACCTCCAGGCGGGGCCAGGCGCACGGCGTCCGCGCCGACGCGGGCGATGGCGGTAGCCAGCGCGTCGGGGCGGGCAATCACGTCATGGTTGCCCGGAACCAGCCACACCGGCCGTCCGCTCGCCGCCGCCAGCCGCACCCCGTCGTCAAGCGACGCGTCGTCGCCGTCATTGGACAGGTCGCCGAGGACGGCGATGGCGTCCACCTCGGCCGCGACGCACCGCGCCAGGGCGTCCCGGAAGCGCGTAGCGGCGTCGGCCATAGCGTAGGCGTTGTGCCACGACAAGGAGCTGGCGCCTGCGGAGGCCAGGTGAACGTCGGTGATGATGCCGAACCGCATGGGCAAGTCGCCTCCGTGCTACATGTTCGCGCGGGGCCCATGTCCTCGCCGCGCCGAATGGAGGTCGCCGTGGTCCGGTGCGCCGTCGCAGAGGGCCGATGCCCTGTACGATACGCCCCCGGTGTTAAGGTCGCATTAAAGGGGCGTTAATATGATGTTAAATTATCATTTTGATGACAAGTCCTGTAAAATTATTATAGTGACGCACCTCTATCGCCCCGATGCGCTGCCCATCGTGGGACGCGCGGGTAGGCGGGCGAATAAGAGAAGAAGAGAAGAAGAGAAGAAATGAGAGATGACAAGGGAGATGGACATGCCGCGCGGGCGAGTGATCCAGCGGGCAACGCCGACGCGGGCGATGGCGCGCGAGAACGGGGGCGTTGACGACCGAGGTGGGGCGAGCAAGGGGCGGCAGGGGCCGGCGGGCTCGTCGGCCGACTCGTCGCGCGGCGTGCTCAGCCGCCTGACCATGTTGCAGCCGACCCTGCGCGCGCCCGGCCTGCGGCTCTCCGGTTACATCCTGGACCACGCCGCCGACGTGATGCACATGAGCATCACCGAGGTCGCCGACGCCGCCAGCGTGAGTGAGGCCTACGTGGTCAAGCTCGCCCACGACCTTGGCCTCAAGGGCTTCCAGGACCTCAAGATCGCCCTCGCCCGCGAACTGGTCGAGCCGGTCAAGTTCATCCACGAGGACGTGCAGCCCGGCGACGACGCGGCCACCGTGATCCGCAAGGTGTTCCAGAGCGACCTGCAGGCCCTCACCGACACGCTCCACGTCTTGGATGCGCAAGCGATGCAGCGGGCCGTCGAGCTAATCCTGAGCGCGGAACGCGTGGAGTTCTACGGCATCGGCAGCGCCGGCCCCGTCGCCGTCGATCTGTACTACCGCATGCTGCGCATCGGCCTGCCGTGCGCGGTCCTGATCGACTCGCACATGCAGGCGGTCAGCGCGGCGCTGACCGGCCCCACGGTCGCCGTGGTGGTGATCTCGCACAGCGGGAGCACGCGCGAGACCGTGGACGCCATGCGCATCGCCAAGGAGGCCGGGGCGCGCACCATCTGCGTGACCAACTTCGGCAAGTCGCCGATCCAAGCCTACACCGACGTGGCGCTCTACACGGCGGCGGCGGAAACGACGTTCCGCACCGAGGCGATGACCAGCCGCATCGCCGAGTTGAGCGTCGTAGACACCCTTTACGTCTGCTGCGCCCTGGCCAATTTCGATCGCTCCGTGGATAACATCGCACGCACGGCCGACGCGCTCTCCGTCAAGCGGCTGTAGGACGCGGCACACCGATGCGGGCCACGTTATGTTATATGGCTGTTGGTTGAAGCAATCGTTGCCGTCAGACTGAACGATGTCGAAACCGATAAATGGCGCACGGGCATCGACCGGATTGTCGCGCTGGCGTGGTCCAAGTCAAGCAACCGTGTTATAGGCCGCGATCGATGCCTGCGGTTCACTCACTATCCTATCTATCCACCTGACACGACGAGTAGGCCTGATGTTGGGTAGCGAGTAGCAACGGAACAGAAAACCCGTCTAAGCCCGTGAAGGCGACGGCGAATGGCGCCTTGTCGTAGTAGGCGAACAAAAGACAACGCTAATGGAGGTGCCAGAACAGCAGTGCCATGCCTGGAAGTCGGTGCAACTTCTGATAATACAAGTTATACGCAGGTTTGACCATGGTGTCCTACTGATAATACGGTCCTAGAGCGACGGTAGAGGGCTAGAATTGCTTCTGATAACACGAGGCGTTGAGCTTAGGCGGGTTTTCTGTTCCGTTGCTACTCGCTACCCATGTTACGGAACGCGACACCCGGGGCAAAGTACGAGCGTCTCCGTGCTCAAAATAGCCCTGTGAAGGCGAATGTGTCAAGCAAAAAGTAGCGAGTTCGAGTGGAGGCGCTCCTTTCTTGTAGACCGACACGGCGAAAGACGCTCGTTGAGTCACCCTACGGCAGCAAAACGGACCGAAGTATCAGTTCCAGAAAGGAAATCGGTCCTTTATCCCTGCCCCAAAGGTCGCTACTTTGCCCCGGGTGTCGCGTTCCGTAACACCAGGCCGAGTACCCGCAAGTGAGTGGACATGCGGACACTTCGCCGCAATCGCCTTGACACATGTTTGCAGTGGTCAGTGAGACGGTTTTGAGGCGTGGCCGGCCAGTAACGCTACCGTTTCACACGTGCAGACGGCCTGATTGGCGTGGTAGACAGCAATTTTTCGTCTCACCGTCCATGACAAGTATGTGTCAAGGCAATCACGGCGAGGTGTCGACATGCGCGCCTCGAAGGGACACGGAGCAGGGCACAAGCCGCGACATTAATCGGGGAAAGTCACAAGGGGGGTGTTTGTCATTATGAGCTTTGCCTCACGGTTTACTCAACGTTGGGAGAAGGTGATTGCGCCAGCAATACGTAGGGTTGCTATCGACGATGTGAAGTTTGAGCCTATTAGGGCTGACACGCGCACCGTTAGCGATTCCATTCTGACCGAGATTATGACTGCCATTGCAAACTGCCGCCTTGTTATTGCAGACATAACCACCATCGGAGAGATAGACGGCAATCCAGTTAGAAACGGTAACGTGATGTATGAGGTTGGCCTTGCGCAGGCAGTACGCCAGCCCGAAGAGGTCTTACTGTTTCGCTCAGATCACGACCGCCTCATCTTTGATATTGCTAACGTGCGCGTGAATGACTACGATCCTGATATTGACGCGGAAGGTTCAGCAGATAAAGTAGCTGGGTTGATCTTTGATTCGATTAAAGAGGTTTCACTAGTCAAGAGCTTGGCGGTGCAACAAGCCGTCCAATCCCTTGACCATTCAAGCATGATGCTTCTAATTCATGCCCCTGGTGAGATACAGCAGCCTACTATTCGCACCATGGGCGATACCATGGCACATATACCGAACATCGGTGCTATCCCCCGTTTGCTTGAGCTAGGTATCGTGAGTACAGAGTACAAGAAGGCTTCACTAGACACGCCGCCTGATGCTCTTATGGAGCAGTTCATTGCGTACCGCATTACACCGTTTGGATATGCAGTAAGACAGGCATGTTTTGATAAGCTAGGCTTCACAGAGATAATACGTCAACGTCAAGAGAGGAAGACTCAAGAGACAGACCTACAGACCTCGCCGTAGGTTGGGCTACGCCGGCTTGCAGTACCATTGGCCGGAACGGCAGCGACGAGGTGCGATCTCTAGCAGCCTGTCGGAGAGAACAAGCCACGGCGCGCCCCCAGGCCACAGACGCACCCGATGATCAGCCCAACGAAGCACGGCGACACGTGACGTGCTCCCAGGAAAGCGCGCCGGGCCGCGGCGACGAGGACCGCGGTCCACGCGCCCACCAGGACCAGGCCATAGAGGGTGGCGCCGGGCAGCGCCCGCCCCTGCGCCCGCAGCAGCGTGTGCAGCCGCTTGAGGTTGTGAGCCACGCACACAAGACACCACTCGCCCCGCACGGCGATCAGCCCGCGTAAGGAGAACTGGCGGAAGCCGCGCACCTCTTTGAGGCTGCCAAAGACAGGCTCGACGGTGCACTTGCGCCGACGATAGACGGCGCGACCGACTGCGGTCTGCAGTTTGTAGGCCATCTTCTCCTTGGGACTGGCGTCCTCTGGAGGGGGCAGAGCCACCTGCGGCAAGCAGTAGGCCCGCCAGCCCTGGTGATGGCCGGTGCGGCCGGTGGCAATGTAGGGGTCAATGCCCCGCTCTTCGAGGGCGCGGATGTTCGGCGCGCTGAAGTAGCCGGTGTCCAGAGCGGCCGTGGTCGGGGTGCCGACCTGGGCCGGAATGCTCTCGACCGTCGGCACGACCTCGTCCTGATCGGTGGGGTGCGCCGAGACGCCCTGCCCCACGATGAACAAGCTGGCCTGGTCGACGGCCAGTTGGGCGTTGTAGTGTTGGTCAAAGCCGGCATTGGTGGGGTTCTTCATGATCCGCGACTCCGGATCGGTGAAGTTGTACTGATCGGTGTCCCGGGGCCCCGGTGTGGGCGGGGTCGGGGGCCGCCCACGGGGCTTGCGGCCCGTGCGCCGGGTTTTCTCCTCGCGCTCGCGCACCTTCGCCGCGTAGGCGGCCTGCTCCTGGGCGTCACGCTCCTTGGCCCGCGCCTCCAGCACGGCTTTGGCCTCCGCCAAACGCGCCAGGCGCTCTTCCCGCCGGGCAATCTCGGCCGCCACGTCCACCCCTGCGGGCAACGCAGCCTGATCCGCCTGCTCGGCCAGGGCGAACAGCTCGGCGACCTCCGCCTCCAACTGGGCGATCAGTTCGCCCGCCCGTTTGTAGCTCACCGCCTTGCTCTTGGAGGCGTCGGCGCGGACCTTCGTGCCGTCGAGGCTGATGTCCCCCAGCTGCAGCAGCCCCACTGCCTGCGCCAGCAAGAGCACCTCCACGAAGAACGCCTGCAGCTCAGCCAGAAACGACGTGCGAAAGTGGGCGATCGTGTCATGGTCGGGATGGAGCCCACCGGCCAGAAAGCGGAAGGGCACGCTCTCATAGGTGGCCTGCTCCAGCTTGCGGCTACTGAACACGCCGGTGGCATAGCCGTAGAGCAGCAGGCCCAGCAGCACCTCTGGCGCGTAGGCTTCTCCTCCCCGTGGGCCATAGCGGCGGTACAGGGGCTGCAGATCAAGCTGCGTGATGGCGTCCACGAGGAAGCGGGCCAGATGATGGGTGGCGAGTAGCAATGGACCAGCCAACCGGGTTAAGCGTTTTGAAACCGTCCATTCTCTTGCGTTTTTCAGCCGCCTTCGCAGTGGGATAGACGACGTTTACAGGCATACGCCCACCCTGACGCTGCCCAGATAACAGAATAGAAAGGCTGTTCTCTCACGTTTTTTATGAACGCATGGCCCCCTCTCGACGATGCCTCTCAGCGATCAAGAGGGGCGCGTGTGCCGCAAGGAAAGCGCCCGATGTTGACGCGATGGGGAAGAGAAGGGCTGGGGAGAGTATGTCTCCCCAGCCCTAGCAGGACGAACGCACCCGCTCGGCCAGGAACTCCTCCCAGGTCCGCTGACCCACGGCCCGGTCGGGGGCCAGGTTCGCGCCCGCCCGGTAGGCGCGGACGGCCGCGCCGGGGAGCCGGAGCGGCACGAGCAGGCGGTGCGTACCACGCGCCCGCAGGTACGCGCGGAGCAGCTCGGCCATCTCGTACACGCGTGGCCCGGCCATGTCGGGCGCCAGGCCCGCCGGCGCGCCGAGCGCCAGTTCCACGAGCCGGTCCGCCACCTCCCCCGTGTCGATCGGCTGGAACCGGAACCCGGCCGCGACCGGGACCACCGGCATCTTCGCCATGCCCGAGGCCACCTTCAGCAGCGAGTCGTAGAACTGGGTGGCGCGCAGGGTCGTCCACGGCAGTCCGGAGTCCTCCACCAGGCGCTCTGCGGCCCTCTTGGACGCGAAGTACCCGAACATCGCGCGGTCCACCGCGCTGACAACTGGGACCCGGTCGGCGCCGACGACGGAGATGAACACCAGATGCCGGACCCCGGCCCGCGCCGCGGCCTGGACCAGGTGGCGCGCCTTGTCCTCGTCGCCCTTGGCGGTGCCGGCGCAATGCACGATGATCGCGGCCCCCTCGACCGCGGCGTCGATCCCCTCGCCCGTGGCCAGGTCGCCGGTCACGAACGCGCTACCCTCCTCGGCCTCGCGGCGGCGCCGACTGAGCACCCGGACTGCGCAGCCGGCGTCCCGCAGCCGCGGGACGACGAGGTGCCCAAGTGTGCCCGTGCCGCCCGTGACCAAGATGGGCGCCTTGCCCGCCTTCCCGTGCGCCTGAAGCGCCTCGACTGCGCGTGGCTCGTTCATCGTGGAAGTGTCCATTTGTCCATCCGAGCTTTTCATCGTTCCTCCTTGTCACCTACATCGTGTTCCGCGTGTCACACTTATAGTGACACCGCACAACGGAAGGATGTGACCGATGGACGAGAATGAGTGGCTGGCGGAGCGCTTCGAGGAGCACCGAGCCCATTTGCAGGCGGTGGCCTACCGGATGTTGGGTTCGCTCACCGAAGCCGACGATGCCGTACAGGACGCCTGGCTACGCTTCAGCCGCGCAGGGGCGGGCAACGTCGAGAACCTCGGTGGATGGCTGACGACGATCGTCGCCCGCGTGTGCCTGAACATGCTGCGGGCGCGCACCGTGCGCCGCGAGGACTCCCTGGAGGTCCACCTGCCCGACCCCATCGTTAGTCCGGAGGGAGAGCTCCAACCGGAAGAAGAGGCGTTGCTGGCCGACGCGGTCGGCCTTGCGCTCCTCGTGGTGCTCAATACCTTGGCCCCGGCCGAGAGGTTAGCGTTCGTCCTCCATGACCTGTTCGCGTTGCCGTTTGAGGAGATCGCCCCCCTGGTCGGACGCACCCCTACGGCAGCGAGACAACTCGCCAGCAGGGCACGCCGCCGTGTGCAGGGCGCCGCGGTACCGGAGCCTGACCCCGATCGCGCGCGTCAACGCGCCGTGGTCGACGCCTTCTTCGTGGCGGCGCGTGAGGGCGATGTCGACGCCCTCGTCGCCGTGCTCGACCCTGCCGTCGTGCTGCGCGTCGACGCCGGCGCCAGGCGTCCCGCAGCGTCCCTGGTGATCCATGGCGCAGCAGCCGTGGCCGGGCAGGCCCTCAAGGGCCTGGCCTCGAGCATCGCGCGCCCGGGTGTCCACCTGCGCCCCGCGCTGGTGAACGGCGCAGCCGGCGTGGTCGTCTCGGTGGGGGGGCGGCCCATGACCGTGATGGGGTTCACCGTCACCGCGGGCAAGATCGCCGCGATCGACGCCATCGCCGACCCCGCGCGCGTCCCCCGGATCGCCGCAGCTGTCCTCACCGACGAGTAGCCGTAGGGCCAGCCCGGAGGTCACCGCGAGCCACCGTGTCAGGCGGGATCATGAGTGGGTGCGACTGCGCGCGTGGCGCATCGAAACGGGGCAATGTTTACCTGGACAGGGTGGTGATAGGATAGGCATACGCCCTATCGACACAATGCAGCTACGGGGTGCTGCCAAGGGATTCGCGCCGTTGGTTGTGGTGCGGCTATCTTGGCGCGGAAACCTTAACCCGGTTCACTGTTCCGTTGCTACTCGCCACCCATGATCAGGCGGCAGGATATCGCCCAAGCGCACAGTCTGGTCGAGTGAGGCCGCGTAGTCGACGGTTTTGAACCTTCTGCTCATGTCCGTCACTGTAGCACAAGGCTTTGTGTCAACCAGACCGGAGGACACGGGACCGGCTCCGTTCTCCAGGTCTCATTTCGTGGCCTGCCCGGACCGGCCCGCTCCCAAATCACGAGCGCCAGGTACATGAAAAGCTGGGCATCAGGTAGGGACGAGCCATTCGGTAGGCGTGTCAGTCAGCGACATCCATTCCATAGCGATCGAGTGCAACCCGAACCTGGTTGAGCCCCTCGATTCCCCTGGAGCGCCCATTGGGGAACTGGTCGTCTCGATCCCAGCGCCAGGCCGTGACCATCGCAAGCACGAGGACCCGGCACTCGCGAAGCAGGCCCTGATTCACCGCTGGATAGTGTTCGCTGACGTCCTCGGGTGCATGGGCAATGTCAAACTCGACAGGTCCGCGGCAACACGTCTCAAGGTCTATAAACAGCAGCCCTTTCTTCGTGTTCAGCACGTTGCCCGGATGCGGCTCGCCGTGCAGCAGCTGCTCGGGTGCTCCCCGATCGACGATCGCGCGCCTCAGACCCCGCAGCGTGTTGCCAAGAAGCGTCCGTCCCGTGTCATCAAGCTCCGGTGTCTGGGCGCGGTCGCCGACCAGCCACTGCGCTTCCGCTACTCGATCCGTGAAGTGCGGCGCCGTCAGGTCGATCTGGCGGATGCCGGCATGGTGCCGCTCAAGTGTCTGCGCATACTCGGCTGGCGCGATGTCTTGAGGCGGCACCGCCTCGTAGTAGGTCCACAGGGTGATCGCGAAGCCGTCACGCACGTAGACGCGCGGCTCCACCCGAGGTTCAGGCTCTTCCACCGGGCAGCCCGCCGCAGCGAGTCGCCGACCAACCTCGACTTCGAACGCAGCGCCTGCCTGATGCGCTAGAGGCGCCACCCGAGCGAGAACGTCGCAAGGTGTCAGGCGCACGGCGATGCGGTTCGAGCTGTGAACAACGACTCCATCACCGGCCCTAAGGCCTAGGGCGGAGGCCGTCGACCTCGCTGCCTCAAGTGCTCGTTGGACTTCTGACGGTTCCATCGTTTCCCTCGATCGCTATTGAGTGGACCTCAGCCATGTCCGTCCCAGAACAAAAAACGGAGCCAGTTGCCGTTCTTATGAGGGGCTGCTTCATCGATACTATACACCCTCTGTCAGGCCCCCAATGTCCAGGGTGGACCGCCCGCGCTGCGGCGGCCCCGCCAACCGCCCGCTCTCCGCCTGATCTCTCCGACAGGCTGCTAGGGGCTCATTTGGGGTCACTAAATCAATCCGGGCAAATTGTACGCTAAGCGTACGATACGGTTCCAATGATAGCGGCGAGGTATCCTCCGGCGCAGCCTGGGTAACGCCGCTCCTGTATTGACTGCCAATGCAGAAGCGGCTACACTCCCCATATGACATCTAACAGCAGCGACAACAGCGGCGTGGGCGAGGGATTCGGCGCCACCATACGCCTGTTGCGGCGCGTCGCCGGCTTGCGCCAAAGTGACGTCGTCGACGCGGTGCAGCGCCGCCTGCTCGACAGCGATCGTTCCGCGTTCGGCCGCGGCTTCGGCGGTCCCTATCTGTCCAAAATCGAGCATGGTGCCGCCCCGCCACCCTCCGTGCCGATCATCATCCACCTGGCCGCGGTCCTGGGCGCGGACGCGGACGATCTGCTGGCCCTCGCCGGCAAGCCGCCGGCGGCGTTGGGCACGCTGCTGCAACAGAGCGTGGGGGCGAGGCGGTTCTACCGCCTCGCGCAGGCCGCCAATCTCGACGACGCCACCTGGGATATCCTCAGTGAGCAGCTGCAACAGTTGGTGCGTGCAGGTGCGGGTGGCGAGGGAAGCGCGGCGAACGGAGAGACGAACGGTCGCACGCGGCCGACATCCGTCGGCCCGCGTGCGGATGTGAGGGTGTAGCGACTGCCGCCAGAGCGTCGCACGGAGGGACGCCCGGACGCATCGGGCAAGGAGGACCACATGGCTGGAACGTACTGCAAGGTCACGATCATCGGCAACCTGGGCCGAGATCCCGAGACGCGCCATCTGCCCAGCGGCGACAACGTGACGAGCTTCAGCATCGCCGCATCCGAGCGCCGCCGCGACGGCAGCGAGGTCACTACCTGGTTCAGCGCCAGCGCGTTCGGCAAGCTGGGCGAGACGTGCCAGACCTACCTATGCAAGGGCAGCAGTTGCTACCTCGAGGGGGCGCTTACCGCGCGCGAGTACACCGACCGCGACGGCAAGGCACGCACCAGCCTCGACGTCCGCATCCGCGAGATGCGCCTGCTCGACGCCCGTGGCGATGCCACCGGCGACGCCGATCCTGCCGCTCCAGGAGGGACGTCCGAGACCGTCGGCGATGACGGGGACGATGTGCCCTTCTAAGCCGATCTCAAACGATCATGGGGACGGCGGCAGTTTGAGCTACCGCCGTTCCGCCCCCGCCTCACCGATCTATGGCACGATCTGTATGGGTGGGGGAACAGCCTACAGCCTCGATTGACTAAAGACTGAAAGGGCTTCACAGTGAAAACCAACGTGTCCCGCGCGCTGATAGCGGTGTTCGTCATGACCGTCAGCAACGCGGTCGTTCCCCATCCCACGGCACAAGCAGCAAGCGGAGGCCCTGCCCTCCAGCAACGCGGCCTCGTGTACAACCTGCAGACGGGGCGGATCGGCGCGCCGGCGGCGCGCCTGTATCTCGACGCGACGGCAACCCCCCTCGACTGTGGTCGCATCCGCATCTACGTGACGCGCGTCGTCGGGACGAGGCCCACAACTCTCCACGAGTGGTTTCTGCAGGTCCGGGGCGGATCGCCTAAACTGCACATCTCCGACCGTGCGGCCTATGCGACGGCGCATATCCTGGCGGGTACGGAGGGGCATCCGGGCACGCTGTGGGCAGGGATGATCTTCACCTCGCCGACCGGTCAGCTCACCGTCACGCGGACAGGGCGACAGGTCGTGCAGGTGACGTATCCCGTGCTGTATTCGTTCACGGAGGTCTACCATCGCCATGAGGGATGGTCGGCCGGCTGCGTGAGGTAAGCGGGGAATGCTAGCTGTTTGCCGCAAGCAAGGAGAAGAACTATGAGCATGGTCACAGGCGCGGCTGAAACTATCGCATTTGTTAACCATAAGGGCGGTATTGGAAAAACCACAACCACGCTCTCCCTGGGGGCGATCCTTGCCGCGCGCGGTCGGCGCGTCCTCATGGTCGACCTCGACCCCCAGGCCAACCTGACCATCTCAGCCGGGCTGGAGCCCGACGACCTCCCCGAGACCGTCTATACCCTCATGGTGCGCTTCGTGCGCGACTACGCGCTGCCCGACCTTGCGGCCGCGGTGCGGCCGGTGCGTCCCGGTCTCGACCTGTTGCCGGCGAGCATCGACCTGGCCGCGGCCGAGCGCGAGTTCATCACCGCCAAGCGCGCCGACTATATCCTGCAGCGCCTACTGGAGCCCGCGACCACGGCCTACGACCTGATCCTCGTCGATTGCCCGCCGAGCCTTGGTTTTCTCACCGTCAACGCCCTCACCGCCGCCACGACGGCCATCATCCCCCTGACGCCCGAGTTCCTGCCCGCGCGCGGCCTGGCCAAGCTCCTCGATGCCGTCGCCGACGTCCGCAACAGCGGCCTCAACCCCGCGCTGACCGTCAGCGGCGTGATCTTCACCATGGTACGCCCGGGCCTGAAACACGCCGCCGCGGTGACGGCTTCGGTGCGAGACTATTTGGGCGACGAGGTTCCACTGCTCGGCGAGGTCAAGCGATCCACGCGCGCGGCCGAGGCGACCGAGGCCGGCGTGTCGATCATCGAATACGACCCCAGGGGCGACGTGGCTCAAGCGTACACCGCCATCGCGGATCGCGTCGAAGAGATGCGCTTCGCCGCGGGCGCGCGGCCATGACCTCCGGACCTACCGACGCCCCACGCCTCTCGCGGCCGCTCGGCGGCGGCCTGCGCTCCGTCATCGGAGGCGACCGGCCCGCCGGCGTCATGGCGCTGCCCAACGCCCAGTTGATCCCCATCGACCTAATCGATCCTAACCCTTACCAGCCGCGCCAGGACGTGGGCATCGATCCCCAAACGGACGCGGGCCGTGAGTTGCTCCTCCTGGCCGACGATATCCGGGAGCACGGCGTGCGGCAGCCCCTCCAGGTGCGCCGGCGGGGCGACCGCTTCCAGATCGTCGACGGCGAGCGGCGCTGGCGCGCCGCCCTGTTAGCCGGTCTGCCGCATATCCCGGCCGTCGAGGCCCAGGTCGGCGACAGCCAGATGAAGCTGCAGGCCTTGCTCGCCAACGTGCAACGCCTCGATCTCACCGACCTCGACGTGGCGCAAGCCCTGCGCGAACTGCACGACAACACGCCTATCACCGATCCGGACGACGACGACGGCGTCACCCCAAGCGACGCTGATCCGGTCGCTGGCCTCTCCGTGCGCAAAATCGCCAGGTTGGTGCATAAGAGCCACGGCTGGGTCGTGGCCAAACTGGCCCTAGCGGAGCGCCCTGAGTTGATGGATCGCGTCGCCGCCGGTTCCATCTCTGTCACCGCGGCCCAGGAGATGACGCGCATCGACGATGTCGACACCTACCAGGCCATCCTCGACCAGGCGGATGCGGGACAACGACCGACCGTGGCTCACATCAAGGCAGCTCTTGCCAAAAGCGAACCTCCACGATCTCGACAGATCCAGCCGCCCCCCACACAAGCCCCTGACACGAGGGACGTACCCACGAACCCGTCGACCGCAGCAAGCGACGCCGTCGTCAGACCAGGTCACATCGATGATGCGGACGTTGAAACCTGGATCGCGGAATCCGATGTCCAAAGCCCGGCGCCAGGGTCCACAGCACAGTTAGGGAGAGATCAAGGCACGGCACAGGTCGCGACAGAGCCGGCCGGCGAACCGGCGACGGACGCGATGGATGACCCGGACGACGAGCTCATCGAAGCGCGCGACCTGGCCACGATACGGTTGTACCAGGAGCGCGGAGACCGCGCGACGCGCGCCGAATGGCGTCGCGCGCTCGGCGCCGACCGCCTACTACTGGAGGGACCAGGTGTGTAGCGAAATTGGAGCTAGCAGCGTACGGATGGCCGAGCCCGTCTCCATTCGTTCGATATGCCAAGACGGCGGTGCGCCTCTCCACCGCTATGATGTGGAAAGTACCGCCCGCCTCAGACCAACACATATGGCCCGTTCCAAAGGAACGCGCCGAACTCAATACTGTAAAATGCACAGCATGAGGTTAGCCATGCCCTAAACATGCGTGCGTAGCGCACGCGGCCGACACGGCCACGACCAGCACTCATATTTGCCTAACGGCAACGGCTCGGGTGCAACGCCTGCCAAGCTACTCACCCACGCCGTCTTTAGACTGATGCCGGCCCGGAGCCGCACAGGAGGTGGAAACTCCTGAAAATGTGGGCTCCAGACCGACAGAGGACCCCTTTGTGCTCGAAAGGATACCTATCGTGCAGCATACTGCTATGTCTTCTGCGTGTCAATGCCCCCCGTTGGCCGATGCGCCAAATCACACCGTCATCGCCCGTTTTGGAAACGATGTCTGCGCCGCCGGACACACCAGCGTCCCGAATCTCGTGCGCCGCTACTGGTCCCAGCTCGGCGCCACGGCCGGCGACTACATCTGCTACGAGAGCATCATCGAGTTCCAACGCACTACCGCGCCGCCGCAGGTCTACGTGCCCCTGATTGCTGCGGCGATGGGGCGCCCGAACGAGGCCGGCGAGCGCCAGGTGCGCGAGCACACCGCTCATCTCGTTGGCCTGGATCTACTCCACGTCCGCCATACCGGACGCGCTAACGTCTACGACTTCGGACCTCTCTACAGTCGCGTCGCCGAGCTCCATGCCGACGCGAGCACCACCCCCACGGGAGCCGCGGATGCCCCGATCAGCCAGATCAGACTGGAGGAAAATCCCCCCTCAGATCGGCGGGGTTCCCCCCCCAACGAAGACGTTTCTTCGTCTCGTTTCGATTCGATACCCCCCAACCCCCCATTGCACACGTCGTACGAGACGGCCGACCCAGAGACCGATCAAAGGGAAGCCGATGCCGTCGCGGCGCTCGTGGCGGAGATCAGCGAGGAGCTGGGCGACGCGGCACCTCGGTCGAGCCGGACCAGGGCCGAGGCCCTGCGATCGTCACTGGACGTCAACGCGGCCGCGTTCAGCGAGTTGGCCGACCAGGCGCGCCGCGTGGTGCGCCAGAGGCTGCGCAGAGGGCCACCGCTGCGGCGGCCGATGGCCTACTGGTTCGACGTGCTGGACAAGCTCCTGATCGACGAGGAGGGGCAACAGGACGATCATCAACGCGCCTCCTCCGATGCGGCCCAGTCGTCGCCACGGCGGCAACGGCGGCAACGGCGGCAGTGGCGGGAGAAAGAAGCAGTGGCGGCGACGACTGGGCCGATGGTGCCGACGGAGCCGATGGACCACATAGCGCCCGAGCCGCTGACGCCGGCGGACCCGATCGAAGGTGAGGCGACAACGGAAACGGGGCCAGGAGACGAGATCTGGCGGCGCGTTGTCGCCGAGCTGGCCACCACCATGACGGCCGAGAATCATCGCCAGTGGATAGCGGGCACCACGGCCGCTCTCGTGGACGAGGAGGCCATCCCGCTCTTGCGTGTCGCGGCGCCGAGCGACTTCAACCGGATGTGGCTGGACAAACGGCTACGCGGCCAGGTGGAGCGCGCGACCGCGCGCGTCGACGGGGGCATCGGCGTTCAGGTGGAGTTCGTTGTGACCGCGCGCTGATGTGCCGCCGCGACCCACCGTCCGGGTGCCTGAGCGGGCTCAATCGACCGTCGTATTAGCCCCCTCGACGAGGTTGTCCGGCAGCCTTTTTGTGCGCCTAGACCTGTGCTGTTGCCGCCGTCATTGACTGGCGCGGGAGCGCCGAAAGGGGGGTATGAATCGCGACCACGAGGATGCGCACCGGCCAGCGCATGGCACATAACCTTGACAACTAGCCTCTTGGCCTGTTAGGGTTCCCTCTGGCGTCACCGTTAATGCAAAGGAGCTAATGTTTGCTGGCCTTCAAGAGTATCGCAGCCGCGGTTGTCACCGCGAGTAGCCTCTTCACCGTGCATCTCGCCGCCGC
>JAABUQ010002119.1_pt1 | contig 40214 bp, 34 predicted proteins | sample 5560001 | NCBI WGS metagenome assembly JAABUQ01 (sample SAMN10711888, study PRJNA513371) | rock metagenome | isolation source: Antarctica rocks | place: Antarctica: Victoria Land, Finger Mt nord | collected 2015-12-18
GCCTTGTTATCGACAGTAATTGTCTCAAAGCCTGATTTTGGTGTTGAGACTGACTGATGCTTGTCTAGGCGATTGCAAGCTTGAAGTTTAGTCAGCGAGCGGTATTACCATTTTTCGGAGATGTCTAGTGGACAGGTCATGGGCTGGGGAAAAATGGTTGCTCAGTTACCTTTGAAGGAATCGACATCTTTGAGTTCAGTGAAGCTGGGCAGATTAAGACCCTTCGGGCCTACTGGGAGCGTGATTCCTTGATGGCGCAACTACAGCTCTAGAACACCACCATTAGAACTATGGATTGACTTTTTGTTGCAAACAGCAGTCTCGATCCAAATGCCCATGCCCCTCGCTAGCCTGGTACGTGAGCGACTCATAGCAAACGACATCTCTTTGCTATCCGAGGGAGGCTACTTGCGTCTGCAAGCTTATGGTCAATCAGCTCAGGACCATGTTCCATACAATGAAGGTATCTGCTCAGACTAAACATGACCTAGCGGATCTGATCAATGTGGCGATTGAGGGTTTTTAGAAAAGCATTTAATCCTAACAGCTTTGCTAACTCCTGGAAAGTTGTAATTTAGCCAAACTCGTGCCAGGATAATAAGCTCCAAGGATATGTAGGTAATCATAGCCCTGCTGAGCTAGTTGCATGGCTCCAGTTTGACTCATGCCCAGACCACCGTGAGCCTTGATCACAATCTCGTCACTATCAGCATATAAAGACTCAACCACACCGCCTCGATAACTGAGGAATTGCCCCAAGGTTTGATTAACTGCTTGATGGGTACTAGCAGCCTCCCCATCCAAACCCTTGTAAACCTGCCAAGCTTCATCAGCTCCCATATGGTAGAAGGGATTAGCAGGCTGAATATAATGAGCTAGGGCATAAGACCGAGCAGCGATCGCTTGAGCCTTCAGAGCTTCTAATGGCCAGTTAGAGGGCATTTCACTGCCAACTACACTGAATAAATAATCATCCAAATTCACGTGATTGACAGCTAGAAGTGAAAATCCCTGAACAATTAACTGGACTTGTCCTCGATACCAGTGCTGACCGACATAGACATATCCCCCTGGACTCGCTTTAATCCAGACAGAGGCGGGAGTTTGCCATGTCCTAGAGTTCCCCTCAAACTCAATCTTTTGTCCCACTGGGAGGGCAGAAAATCCTTGCCCCGACGGCAGCGTTCTCAAAGCTTGCCCCGTCTCATCCAAAATCGACCCTGGCGTGGAGGTAGCTATCATCAGATTATTAGCATTGTTGGCGATCGCAATTTTCATTTCCAGCTCTGGTGTGACCTGTGCGGCAGCTGCTTTTGCTGTACGGTGATGAGCTGTTGTTCCCTGGTTATTTTGACGACTAGCCTCCTTTACAGCAGCATTTGCCAGCAGGCTTTGGTTCATCAGTTGACGATGCCAGGTGAAGGCAGCTTCTTGGTTGAGCTTTTGAGGGATTTTAGCTGGTAACGGAGCGACTAACTTAGGTGAGGGTGTTGGCACTTTAGCCAGGACCAGAGGCAAAAGCAGGGGGGCACAAATCAGGGGAATAGATAATAGACCTAGACTGTGAAAGAACTCAACGATTCGGTGCCGTTTAAGCTGATGGCTCATGCTGATTGCCTTAATACTTCATAGTTTGAGTCGCTCTGGGGCGGAGAATAATCGGTTTGCCCTCGGCTTGAGGCGTTACCCGACCAATGACGCAGCTTTGGGAGTATCCTAGCGTTTTGAGTGAGCCTAGACAGGTAACAGCTCGCTCAACGGGGATGGCAGCCAAAAGACCACCAGAGGTTTGAGGGTCAAATAGCAAGGGATAGTTCGGGTCAAGCTGAACCTGATCCAGATTACCGATATGGCGTGCAACTCGCAAGTTCTCTGGCTGGAGGGAGCTAAATATTCCCATTTGCAGCGTCTGTTGTGCGCCTTCTAAAACTGGAATTACCTCAAGCTCCAGCTCGATCGCTACTTGGGAGGCTTGAACCATTTCCATCAAGTGTCCCAGTAGTCCAAACCCCGTAACATCAGTACAGGCAGTGGCTCCATATTGTAACAAACAACGAGCTGCTGCTTGATTAGATTTCAGCATCGACTCGACCGCGTTATCAATCCAACGACCTTTGGCGAGCCGACGCATAGCAGCGGCAAATAGTGTCCCAGTTCCCAACGCTTTGGTTAAAATCAGCACTTGGCCTGGTTGCATCCCACCTTTGCGCCATAGTTTGTCAGGATCAGCCAAACCATTACAAGATAAACCAAATCCCAGTTCTGCTCCCTCAGTTGTGTGACCACCAACGAGCGGTGCCTCGGCTTCAACTAGTACCTTCACTGCGCCTGATAACAGTTGGTAGAGGGTTTCTTCAACTTTTGCTTCTAGGGCGTAGGGAATGGTGGCGATCGCCAGCGCACTCTGAGGTACCGCTCCCATGGCAAAAATATCGCTCAAGCAGTGATTAGCGCTAATTTGCCCAAAGATAAACGGATCGTTGATCAGAGCACGAAAATAATCGATGGTATGAACCATCACCTGACCCACCGGCACTTGGACTACCGCCGCATCGTCTGGGGCATCGAGCCCAATCAAGATATCCTCTCTGACAGGAAGGTCACTGAGTCTTTCCTGCTTAATCCGATTCAAAACTCGCTCCAAAGTCGTACTGCTGACTTTAGAGCCACACCCAGCACAGCGCATTGAAGAGGAGGGGGAGAGGGGGGGAGAGGGGGGGAGTGTGGGAGTGATCCCCTCTGCTCCTCTGCTCCTCTGCTCCCGCTCTCCCTCTTGTCCCGCCATCTGCGGTAAGGTACTGAATCGCTCCATAAATCTGCGGTCAATCCAGTCTTTGCAGCGCCATTGCAACTGGGAAGGACCATTACCAAACGAACCCCAAGCAGCGATCGCAGCTCCATCTGCCGTACCAATCAAGCTCAAGTATTGTTTCTGCGGCCTATATGGCGTCAGGGGCTTGCCTAATAAAGTCCGCCTCAAGTTCTTGAACAGGGGTTTACCTTGTCGCACGGCAAATACCCCAGCTTTAGGACGGGGAGAATTGACCATTGTGGCAATATCACCCGCAGCAAAGACCCGAGGATGAGAGACAGACTGTAGGGTGTCGCGCACTTGGATAAAGCCATCTGGTTCTACGGCGAGCCCAGATGTTTTCAGCCAGCCGGGAGCTGATGCTTGGGTTACCCAGAACAGGCGATCACACTCGACTTTAAGTCCAGACTCACACTTGACAAACACAGCTTCAGAAGCAATTTCTCCCCCTGCTCTCTTTACTTTCTGCGGTTGCACCTCGGATACTGTTTCTTGAAGATGGAGCTGAATGCCGCGACGAATGAGAATTTCTTGCAGGCGGCGGCGTATCCATGGATTATAAGCAGGCATCAGTTCAGCATCGCGATGGAATAAATGAATTTCCAGGTTCTGTGGCGACTGGGCAGCCTTGAGTGCCTGATGTAGACAGTGTTGCATTGCTAGTGCCAATTCAACACCACCAGCACCGCCACCCACAATCCCTAGCTGGAGCGGTGACTGGGGAGTCTGAGCTACACTCTCAACCAGCCCGCTCCAGCGTGCTAGGAATTGACGTACTGGTTTAGCCGCGATCGCGTGTTCTGCTGCACCCGGTACAGATATTGTGGCTGGGGTACTACCAATATCGATGGACAAGAGATCGAATGCTACAGGAGGACGGTCAGCACAGAAAACTTGATTGTTTTCCAGGTCTAGCCCAATGACTTGGTCAATATACAATTGGGCTTGGGCAAACTGAGCTAAAGTTCGCAGATCAATGTGACATTCCTCGTGACTGTAGAGTCCTGCCACATGACCGGGCAGCATCCCAGAATAGGCGGTATCTGATGCGTCCGTAATCAGTGTTAGGCGAACTCCAGGCAGTGGTTTCATGCCAAACATTCTGAGGACAATGGCATGGCTATGACCGCCACCGATTAATACTAGGTCTTTAACGATTGGGTTTGAAGCTTGCTGCATCTATACTAAAATTCATTCAGACAATTCTTGGGAGACTTTCCTTGCGCTACACGCATCACATTTTCGACTACAGATTTCGCGATGCCAGCATAGGCAGTATCAGTACGACCACCTAGATGGGGTGTCAGTGTCACGTTGAGGTTGGTCTGAATCAGAGGTGACTGCGGATCTAAAGGCTCCTGAGCAAAGACATCTAGCCCTGCACCAGCGATCTGACCAAGTTGAATTGCCTGCACTAGTGCTGATTCTTCCACCCACGCTCCGCGAGCTACATTAATCAAGTAAGCTGTAGGTTTCATTTGTCGGAAGTCATCAGCGCCAAAAGGCTGCTCCACCCCCTCATTGGCAGAGGCGGCAATAATCACGAAATCTGACTCTTGGAGCAGATGCGATCGCTCGGCAGGAGTTCCTATCCACGCAATGCCGAGTGTTTCGGCGAGTTGTGGCTCTGGTTGCCGCTTGATTGCCATGAGCCGGACATCGAAGGGACGGAGCCGTTTGGCGATCGCTTGACCAACTCCACCTAACCCGTAAATCCCTACAGTCTTCCCCCATAGACTTAGCCCTTCTGGTTGTCCCCAAAGGCGATGCCGGAGATTAAATTCTGCCTCTCGGAAACGCCGTGCTAGGGCTAGCATGTGAAAAATCACAAGTTCGGCGACAGACTCGGCATTACCTGTGCCTGTGGAGGGGACATTGGCAACAAATATGCCTCGCTCTGTCGCGGCAGCAATATCAATGCTTTCTGTACCCACTCCTGGCTTCTGAATCAGTCGGAGCTGCGGCAGGCAATCCATAAGTGCAGCATCTACTAGTTCAACGCCGGGAAGCAAGACAAATGTGTCAGGGGCATCAAAGCTGACACGCTCGTGGGGCAGAGTGATGACAGTTTCGGGAGGAAACTGAGACGCGATCTGCTCTACTAAGTTCCCGTAGGTTGTGATGACCACGCGCCCTGGTAGAGCTTGAGCTTTAGAGTCGAGAGCTTGTCCCATGACTTCACCGTTTCACTATATACTTGCAACTTTAACGGCGATCGCCATAACTGAGCGTGCCAGGTTAATTGAGCTTGCGGGAGCATGCCCCCAAAGCCGTCTCCGGCGGAACGTTGAGCTTGCGAGAGCGCAGTCGCCGGAGGCAGCTCCGGCGAAACGTTGAGTGCGGTTAAGGACCTCTGCACCCGTGTTCTACTTGATTGAACTCGCCGAAATTCTGATTGATGAAGTTAATGGCAGAACTTAGCTCAGAAATATTAGCAACAGTCGCAACCTTACAAGGATAATTGCTGGCAATTATCAATGAGGCAACAGCAGTTGATTGAGTACCAACCTGCAACTCCAATTGCTATGATGCAGTTACTGATCGCAACAATTGAACAAGGGCAAGAAGCGCGTCCAGCGCTCGTGCGCAGTATCGAAGAAGTTAAGTTGAACTGGGGGCTTACATAGTGAATCCACCACTTCGAACACCAACACCTGAAGAGATAGCACGGACCCATGCCCGTGTCCAGGCAGCTTGCGGTCAAGCAGACAAAGTTATCCAGGCTTTAGATGAGCTGATAAAATGGTTTGAATGAGAAAATCAACTACCTGCAATGCACACTGCCAGAATTGTCCGACCAAGTAGCGATAGCTGAATTTACACCCATCTACGTGGTTAGGCGTCCCCCGCATATTCAAGCTAAACTACGTTTGGCTAGCGCCTCATCTTGGCAGCTAGACTTTTGTAATGTTGGCAAATCTCACCATCTGTGACCATGCTCGATCTCTACACCTTCACCACACCGAATGGGCGCAAGGCTTCCATCATGTTGGAAGAAGTTGGTCTTCCCTACAACGTCCACAAGATTGACATCACAAAAAACGATCAATTTACCCCGGAGTACATCTCGATTAATCCGAATAGCAAGATTCCTGCCATTATCGACCAAGACACTGACATCACGGTGTTTGAGTCCGGCGCAATTCTGATTTATTTAGCAGAGAAAGCTGGTAAATTGCTGCCGCCTGACCAAAAAGACCGCTTTCAAGTGCTGGAATGGCTGATGTTCCAGATGGGCAGTGTGGGGCCAATGTTTGGTCAGCTCAACCACTTCAAGCGCTACGCACCGGAAAAAATTCCCTATGCGATCGCTCGCTATGAAAAGGAGACATTACGGCTCTACGATGTGTTAGATAAGCAGCTAGCAAACCATGAATTCATCTGTGGCGATTACTCCATTGCTGACATTGCGACCTACCCTTGGGTAGCAATTTATGAATTTCAAGGGTTGACGCTGGACGAGTACCCAAATCTCAAGCGTTGGGTCGAAATATTACAGCAGCGTCCAGCAGTCCAGCGTGGGATGGCAGTACCAGCTTAGGTAGTTGGCTGACAAAATTTCTCGACACATCTGACAAACATTTCAACCCCCATCCCCAAAGCCGTTTCATCAAAATCAAAGCGAGGATGGTGGTGGGGATAAGCTAAATCCCGCTCTGGGTTAGCAGAACCAAGGAAGAAATAGCAACCAGGCACTGCCTGAAGAAAATACGACATATCCTCGGCACCCATAGTTTGGCACTCTGGCACCACCCCTGCTGGGGTCTCTACCACGGCTTCCGCCACCTCTCGCACCAGTTCCGCGATCGCCGAATCATTAATCAGCGCCGGATAATGCCGCCAGTAATCTAACTCATACTTCGCCCCGTGACTTTGGCAAACCCCAGCGATAATTTGCTCAACTCGTTGACCAAAATAGCCCTCGAAAGCTGGGTTAAAGTACCGTACCGTGCCACTCATTCGCGCTGTATCAGCAATGATGTTGAATGCCGTACCTGCATGCAGTTGACCAATCGTCACCACTGCCGAATCTAAAGGATTGACATTGCGAGCCACAATCGTTTGCAGAGCATTGACGATTTGGGCGCTGACAACTACCGAATCTATTGTCTGCTGCGGCAGAGCGCCGTGTCCCCCTTTACCGAAAATTGTGCAGCGAAACTCCTCAACCGCTGCCATCAACACGCCGCTCTTAACTCCCACCGTGCCAAGAGGCAGATTGTTCCACAGGTGCAAGCCAATAATGGCATCGACATCGGGATTTTGTAACACCCCAGCCTCGATCATCGGCTTCGCGCCTCCAGGTCCTTCTTCAGCTGGCTGGAAAATAATTTTTACTGTCCCGGCAAAGTCGTCTCGATGCTGGGCGAGATAGTAGGCTGTCCCCAAGGCGATCGCGGTATGTCCATCGTGACCACAAGCATGCATCACACCATCGTGCTGCGAACGATAGGGCACCTCATTCTCTTCCTGAATCGGCAGCGCATCCATATCTGCTCGAATCGCCAGCACTGGCCCTGCCTTACCGCTCTCTATCGTGGCAACAATACCAGTTTGAGCAATGCCGGTTTGGTGGGAAATCCCCCATTCCTGCAACTTTTGCCCAATCAATTCAGCAGTCAGCTGCTCTTTGAAACCCATTTCAGGACGTTGATGGAGCCGCCGCCGCCACTCCACCAATTGCGCCTGTAAAGCCTGAATTTCTGACCGAATCCGAGATAGATCAACAGAAGGGGGAGTTGAGGTGGTAAGCATTTTCTTTAGAGTCTAACAAATCTCATCAAAGCGGCAACAGCCGTTCTAAATCTAAATTTGACGCCACTTGAGCAAGTTTACATAGGTCAGATGGATGATCTAAATGGGGCAAGCAGCCCAAAACAGGAATACAGGTCAGCGATTGAATCAGTTCAACTGGTGCCCAATCAGCAATTTCCTGTTCGGAACGTGGCTGAACACAATTGAGGACAATGCCTTTAAGGTCGACGCGAGTCAGTCTGGCTAGGGCAACATTAGCAACCGCCTGAGCGATCGCCCCTAATCTCACCGGCACCACTAACACCGTCGCTAAGTGCCAGTCTGCCGCTAAATCTGCCACAGTGAGTTCGTCACTGACCGGCGAGCCCAATCCTCCCAATGCTTCCACTAGCACCAAGTCTCTTGACGAACGCAAGTGTTCCAAAACCTGCCAGACAAGCTCCAAATCCACCCGCCGACCGGTTCGCGCTGCCGCCAAAGGAGGAGCCAACGGAGACTCGAAGTACAGGGGTGTGATTTCTTCTGGTGATTGGTCCAAGGAAAACATCTGGTTGTACAACTCGCGATCGCCTAATCCAGCTTGAATTGGCTTCATAATTCCTAAGCTGCGATCGCGCTGGTATTTCTGCCAGTAGGCGGCCAAAGCCGTTGTCAAGACTGTTTTCCCAGTTTCGGTATCAGTGCCTGTAATCAGTAGTGCGTTCAAAATTCTTAATGAGAGGGCGATATAGGTGTCAGTTAGACTGGGTTTGTTAAACGCAGAGCGAGCCGATATCGGCTTGCGGCAACTCCCTGGGCAGGACTCAGTTCAATGGTGTAGTCACCAGTAGAGGGCAGCGTTCCTTTATAGCGAGTCACTTGATTAGCGCTGTCATCAATCGGTGCTTGGTTTAGCCCTAAAACGCTTAGCAAAACACCTTGATTTGCCATTGCACTTATCTGTTGCCCTTGCTCACCGTGAAAGGTATAGTCAATTGTCATATTCGCTTTTAGACTACCCCTAACAATGATTCTTTTGCCATCCAAGTTCAGGTGCTGGCTGGACTTGATGGGTTCAGGGCTGGGTGTGGTTGTGTCGGAAGCAGTCGGTGTTGTTGGCGTGGGACTTTCAGAAACGAGCGGTGATGGGAAGTTTTGCGGTGGCGCTTGACGCTGAATTGGAGGGCGCGGAGAGCTTATGAGGGAACTTACCAGCAACCAAGAGCTAATTCCAGGCATTATGACAACAAGAGTGCCAATGGTTGCGACCGTCCACGGCTTATCCCAGATTTCGCGTTTGGATACCGAAATCACTGATTCAGGTTGCTCCTGTTTACTGGTGCTGGACTGAATCACTGTGGGGCGACGACCGACAACGACTGTTTGCGTCCAGGACGAGTCAGGAGCGGTCGGTTGGTGGGGAGTTGATTCGCTCGGTAGATCGAGTGCCTGAGCCACTTCAGCAACAGATTGGTAGCGATCGCTAGGCTTGTAACTCAACATCCGATCCAATACTCCACTCAATTTCGGACTGAGTGCGATCCACCTTTGCCAATTCCACGAGAGCTGGGAGTCATCAAACAGTTCTTGTGGCTCTCGACCAGTAAGCAGCACCACAGCTGTGACTGCGAGGGCGTAGAGGTCGCTACTAGGATAGGCTTTGCCAATTTGAATTTGCTCAATTGGCGCATAGCCAATACCTATAGTTGTTAGTTGGTATTTTGGTGGGGATTGAAACCGATTCGCCAACTCCTTGACGACGCCGAAGTCAATTAACACTGGTAAGCGATCACGATCGCGCAAAATTATATGGTGTGGTGAGATATCCCGGTGAATAATCCCTCGACTGTGGAGATGCGCCAGCACCGGCAACAACTGCTCGAAGAGCTGCCATACCTCTGCTTCCGCAAAGGTTTGAGCAACAGCTCGGCGTTCATTCAGCACTGTGGCATAGGTTTTGCCTTCAACATAGTCCTGCACCAAAAACAAGCGCTGATCCTGCTCAAATGCGGCTTGAAACTGAGGGACTTGCGGGTGCTGAATCTGATAGAGGATTGTTGCCTCTCGTTGAAAAAGCTCTTTTGACTTTTCTAAGATAGAGTTTCCTGTTTGAGCTGGAATTAGCTCCTTCAGGACACAAAGTTCGTTAAAGCGCCCCTCGTCTTCCGCTAGATAGGTGCGCTCCATACCCTCCTGACCCAAAATTTTGGTTAAGCGGTAGCGCTTTTGAAGAACAGTGCCAATTGTCAAGGGTTGTTGCATGGGCAGTTTCTTTTGCTTGACTAGAATCAAAAGCTGATTCTAGCAAAGACTTACTTTTTAGACTATGTAACTGTATTTTCCGACTCTACTCTGCGATGCCTTCAGTAGTTTTTTGTCTAGTTTGGCACATGTAAATTAGCTGTTGAATTCTGCTGTGACCGCGAGCGTTATACCGATGGTAAGTCACTGCGATTAAACAGCTACTTAAAAAAGCTTTGCCACAGGCCGCAGTAGAATAGCAAGGTTGTGACACTCAACGGAACGCCTGTGCTAGCTCCGCGGGCTACGCTCTCGCAAGCTCAAGAAGCGGGTACGATCGCTTTATTATCGAAACATCCTGATTGAGGCTCTTAATGGATTCTAGGGATCTACCGGAGAAGGCACTCCAACAGAGATGGCAACACTTTGCCTTGTTTTCCGACAAGGCTCTGCTGCCCAGGAAGGATTGTCAACTTAAGTTAGCAAACTATCATGCAAGTCTCTAAAGAGTTTTCTCAAATTTTGATTGACTATGCTGAGGTGATTGTGGAGCAGGCAAAGAAGCTAGAAGGAAAGCCTGGGGCAGTTGTGTTTTTTGAGGAGGGCGATGACTTGATGGTTTTCCCGCTTAAGAAAACAGAGTTATTGAACATGCGCAGTTCCTTGGAGTGGGAACTCGGGCGTGATGGCTGCCAAATGCTGGAGAAGACTATTAAAGAGTACACACTAGATAAGCAGATAGTCGTGGGCTGGTTTAGGGATACTAAACTAAAACCTAACCTGCAAGCAATTCAATATTCAGTAGCTGCAGTGGAGCTAAGAAGCCCACACTAAGCTTCAACTGTCTGAACTTTCAGAAAGCTTTTGAGCAATCTGTTGATTAGCTCATCCATTAGAGCCTCAACCTCTTTATCAGTTACAGAGTGGGGGAATTTAGAATTCCTGAAGTATGCCTGCAATTGCCGATACAAGCCTCCCTGTAGCGCGATCTTGTGTTCAGTTGGTAATTGGCTAAGTATCCAAGCCGGATCGGGTTCTGTCTCTGCTACTTTGTCCTGCCAGTTGAAGTAGGGATATTTATCGGTTAACGCCTTAATTCGTTGAATGACTTTACTCCTTTCTTTTTCTGGACAGGAGTGTATATGCTCGATTACTATGCCAAACTCAGTCAAATCATCATGCTCCACTGCAACTTCTAGTGCTTGTACTAGCTGGTTGAATTTCGGCTTCGACATACTTGTTCCTCATCTTCTGCGCATAGCTGAGAATAGCATATCGTACATTGCTCCGGGGAAAGCTTGCCTCCAATCTCTAGAGCAGTAATGTAGGAACTTTTCTGCGAAAACTCTTGCAAATTGGCATTTAAGGCTAGATATTCTGGCGTCGCCGGATCCGTTTCACACAGCGGCGATAGAAAAGGTCACAAGTGGAGTGAAAATCGAGCCTGCCGTTCTGGCTAGCCTATGACGAAAGTTAGATACTCTCTAACTATTTGCTCAACGAAAGTCAGAGAAGATTTATCTATTTCGTTGAGATGAGATTTGAGACGTTTTTCAGATGTTTATTCTTAGGTGAATCTCTACGATGAATATAGTTAATCAAGGAATGAAATAGCTGCATCGAACCTAGACTTATCTGGAACAAAGCTCAACATCCCACCGGAGGCAATTCCTTGGCTTCGCTCTCGTAAGCTCAATTTCTCAACGGTCCGCGCCTTGGTAGCTCCGGCGGCGCGCCCGTGCAAGCTCAAAGGGGGAAATCATGACGATTACGCCATTTAACCCATCCTAGAGCGTGTTTGAAATTAGCTTTGCAAGACATCTTTCAAATGTTTGTCCTTTGTTAAATGGACTTCGGACAATTTCTTACTCAACGGTCCGCCGGAGGTAGCTCCGGCGGCGCGCCCGTGCAAGCTCAATCAATCGTGAACACCGAATTATCAGGAGAACCACCATGCAATCATCCATGCTCACCCTGACCCTGACCAACCTGTTTGGCCTCACCTTAGCGATCATAATAGCACCGGCCGTGAAAGCACAACCGACGGCAGACCTGTTAATATTCAACCCGCCAGCGGAAGTGCCATCACCCAGCCTAATAGAACTCGACCATAGCAGTGCTGTGAATCCTGCACGACCAGAGCAGATTACGATACCATCAACCCAAAGTTTACAACCAACGCCACGCACTTTTGTGATGGCACCATCAACCAAAAGCTTGCTACCACAACGCACTGCTGTGACGGCAGCAGCTAACCGACCCGCAGCTATGTCATCGCCTAGCGGCCAAATTCTGGACCCGAAGAACACGCCAGTGGAAGTGCCATCGCCTAGCCTGCAAAATCACTTTTAACCGTGAGAAAGCTCCCGTTATGGGCAAGTGAAACCCGACTTTGGATTTTGGACATTAACTTAATTGACGAAACTATCCAAAGTCCAATTCCAAGTCATATGCCCATCACGATTTACCCGCACCCCAGCCCGGCGACTGACTGAATAGAGCGCTGCATAGATAACCTGTGCTAAATGCTTTTCCTCCTCATCAGCAGGCTGATCTGGCATCATCTTTAGCAGAGTTTTGACTGTTTCACGGTCATCGGCTACTTGGGCAATTGCCTGAATTATCCCCATCCATCTCCTATTAGAGACGTTGTACATTCTGCGCTCTGCCAGTAAATTCAGTAACTCAGGCACTAAAGTCTTAGTGGTAAGTTGTGGTAGGCTTTCCAGCAGCTCATCTTGAGACGATTGCCACTCCGGTCTACGCAACATTTCTAGGATCTGCTTTGCGATCACCTCAGGCTGATACTCAAAGGCAGCGGCGATGATGCCTTTTACCTCACAAGACCACTTGCTTGCAGACACACACTGCTCAAATGCTTTAACCAGTGCTGGCACTACCAAGTCATCTCCCAAGTTTTTCAGAGTGCGGGTTAGACGTTGCCAGATATAGCCAATTTCGACATGGTTTCCCAGGCACCAGTTAGGAGGCACAACTTGGTTCTCTATCGCCTCACGCAGGATATCAGGTATGTCAGCCCGGACTCTCAAAGTTCCTAAGGTGGCGGCTATGCCCACCCTGACACGCCGATCAATGTTTGGGTTCTCCAGCATTTCCCTTAGGGAAGGTATGGCACTTTTTTGGGTACTTTCCAGGGATTCTGTCAACAACCACCTAACCTGCCAGTCAATGGTTTCATCCTGAAGTTGTTTTAACAGCTCACTAACTAAGGATTGAGCTCCCAAATCTCTCAAAGCTTGAGCGATCGCTGGTTTCATCCTTGGGGGTGTGGTTTTATCCAACAGCATAGCGAGCAGTACAGAAGCTGTAGACTTGTCACCTAATCTGCCCACGGAGAGAGTAATTGAACTTCTGACGCAGTCATCTCGCTGCTCGTCAGCCAGCATCGCCATCAACTCAGGAACAATAGATTTGTCGCCTAAACTGCCTAAGACTTCAGCAATCTTTTCCTGAATCCCATAATCTGGATCAGCTTTGAGCATGCGCACTAGATGAGGAACAGCAAAGGTCGCTTTCATCTCAGCTAGCGCCGAGACAATGCACTCGCGCACCAATGGATCGAGTTCGGCTTCCCGCTCCAAAAGTTCCAGCAAGCGCACTGCAACATTGTGATCGCCAAGTTCCTCAATAGCTGACCCAATTCTCCATCGCTTCCAGCGCTCAATGCCGTTATCTGCCAGCATTGCTAGCAACTTATCCATCGTGGCTCTGCCACCAACTTCCACTAAAACTCTAGCTGTCCGCTCCCAATCCAGTTTGTAGCAGGAGGTCTGCAACCGTTTTTTCACCTCTGCCAGTAGGCGATCGCGCAACCCTTGCATCCGCACGATTGGAGTGCCGACCAGACAACGGGCTGCCAATAGTAAGTCACTATGGAACAGGTCATCATGGGCGGCAAGTTCTCCTTCCGGTAACGGTTGGTCTCGTGAACGCCCCAAAAGTCCTAGCAGCAGCGGTGTAGCATCATTCATGCGTCCAGCCAGCAACAGGATCACCTCTTCCCACCAAGGGTCAGCTCGACGAGCGACAATTTCCTGCAAGCCGATGGCACCTCTCTCATTAGCGGCGAGAGCAGCTAGATACTCTTGAAACGTTAAGTGGAGAAAACCGTACCACCCATGAGCTTGCACCTTCAACAGACCATATTGGGCCGCAATTTCCTCTAAGATAGCCTTGCTCTCTGAGGCCGGAATCTCAATCGTAGGTAGGAAACTGGCAACCAGATGCAGCAACTCAGCTTCGGGGAAGTAGCGACGCCCGTCGACGTGGAAATGCCAAGCCACCTCTTTTAATAAATCGCGCTTGCGATCTGCCGTGAACTGGCTGAAACGCTTGATACCTCGATGGGCATCCCACTCTCGCAGCAAGACTTCGCCGCAACGATTGTACAACTCGGCTCGTCGCTCTGGCAATTCCAACTGCTCCTCGTAGACGATCGCAATCAGAGAAAGGATGAGCGGATTCGCTGCTAGCGTTTGCATGCGCAAGTTAAGAGCTAGTGCTTGCCTGAGTCCTTTGGCTTTGGCAGGATTTGATTTAAACCAGTTATTGACCAACTGCTGAATCTGCTCCCAGCCCAAATCCAGCACCTCTAGAGTCTCAAACCCTTTCAATCCCCCTCGCCAGCCAGCTTGGCGACAGGTCACCGCAATCGGAGCTTTAGAGAACCTCGTGTCCAGGCGATTAATCTCATCGGCTACCAGCTTGTAAGCTTTCTGTGCCTCGTCAGGAGTCGCACCAACCAGCACCTCATCTAGTCCATCCAACAACAATGCGGTTTTTCCCTCATGCAGCTGTTGCTCCAAGTAGGGGTAAGCATTGGGAATGCCATAGCGTCTATCCCAGTCAGTGGCAGCGAAATCGAGCAAATCATCCATCCCGCTCTCCACAAATCGCCCCAGTTCCACATAGACGGGTAGATAGGGCAATTTAGGCTCAACGTCTTGAGCCATTTTGAGCGCCATATAGCGCAGCATCGTGGTTTTACCAGCCCCTGGATCGCCCAGTATCGCCATCCTTTGGAAGCTAACCAAGGCATCTTCTGGTGAGAGGGCGACCTCTTCCCGTTCTGCCAAGTGTGCTTGGGAGCGCCGCAGTAGCTCCGTAGGTTCCCCTAAAGCCAACGGTGCCATCTCCTCCTCTTTTGCATAGTGCAAGGGTTCTTCTTCTCGTACTCGCAGCTGCACATAAATGTCCTCCAGTTCGAGAGAGCTGGACATATCGAGGATCTTCAGATTCCGCAGTTCGGCAAGCAGTTTGCGCCGGTAGGCTTGAACTCCATCTTCCCGTTCAGCAATAGCTGCCTTCTCCCGTGCTGCTGCTTCCTGCCGAGCTGCCTCCTGCTCGTCGCGTTTCCGTTTTTGTTGCATTTGCTGCTGCACCCAGGGTCCAAATACGCTTTGCAGCATTGCCCCGAGCACCGCAGATATCAGCGCTCCAGCAACAGCTATCCAAGCGTCAATCGAAGGTGCTAGTGTCGCTGAGGCTGCCCCTGTAGACTCACGAGCTGGAATGGAAACCTGTGTCACCTTTGCTATTTCTATGGGCTTAGGGGCTGACTGAGATGTAGCGGGTGGAGTGGGGATAGTTACAGCACTAGAGGCAATACCGCTTTTGTTTCCCGGCTTCATATTCCTTTTGATTTGCCCCCCATTGGTTCACCTACCAATTTAGCGCAACTGATGATGGGGATTTAGAGACATGTTCCCTCGGCTAGCTATTCTGGCTTCACTACCAAAACTGAACAACTGGCATTTTCAACGACTTGGCTACTAACAGAGCCTTGAATAATCCTCTTCACACCCATAAAACCACGACTGCCAATGACAATGAGGTCTGCTTGGTAAATATTAGAAAGGCGGATAATCTCTTCGGCAGGGTCACCAGTAACAATTTCTATTTCGCTCTCGACTGGTAGATCAGCTTGATAAGATCGTAACTTTTTTTCAATGTGTAGATAGGGCAGTGCTGCTACATCAGTATGGAGTTGCTCGGCGGCTAGTTCTCGTGTGGACGCTGCTAAAGGAATGACATAGGAGAGAATAATCTTTGTTGCTGGTTGCATTTGGAGCTGCTGTAAAGTCTGGAGTACTCGTTGGGAAAATTCTGAGCCATCGATAGCAAAAACAATTGTATTTAGCATTGTCAAATCCTCAAATATTTGCTCAAGGTCGGACAGGACCGATACTCTCATTAATCAAGCCAGGCGGAATCTCATCTAATTTTATCCTTAGGTAGCTCGGTGGGTTAATTGTGATTTAAAAAGGTGATAAAGTTAACAGTAAGCCGTACTGAATTGAAACTAATAAATCTAAGGGCTGTGTTGTCTAGTTAGACCGAGGACAAAGGGGATCTCCTATGTTGCCAGTTAAATATTTTATTGAGCAGACTGACCCACCCCGGTCTCCCAAAGAGACAATGCCTACTATGTATGACCTGCCCAGCGAGGAGCCAGAGGAGTCTGGCTTGCCTGACGAGTACCACATTTGGCAACCCCAACTCCTGAGTTTTGGCTGTCTGCCCCCAACCTATCCGCCAGAGCGGGTTTTCGTTGCCAGTGACCTGAACCTCTACTACGACCCCAAGCACCCCAGATGGTACAAGCGCCCGGATACCCAAAGCGACTTTCACACCCATGTACATGATTTGCCGCCCCAGATGCTTCTCAACCAGGCACAGGTAGATCACGGACCCTGGGTTAGGCTACCCGATGTGACTTCCCCAGAGCCCGAAACCTCCCGTATTGAAGCGCTTCAGCGCGTGCTCAAGCACCGCGCCAATATTATTCGAATCAATCCCGCCGATGAGAGATTGTTTGATGAAGCCCTGCGTTGTGCCTTAACCCAGATGATGACAAGCATTGCCTGTATGCCGCCGCCGGGGTCTGATGTCGCCCTGCGATATTTGCGCGACAGGATTAACGTGCCTCGGGACAATTTAAGAGTCGTCAAAGTCCGTAAAAAGGAAGCACCACTAGACTTATCCCCATTTCCTAGACCTCGCTTGACTTTTGTTTCATCTTCTTAACTTGTCAAGGATGGACACAGGCCCACTTTTAGGCTGTGTTGCAAAAACTGGTGACGGTCTGGTTAAATAGCATTTATACTTACTGCCATCAGCCACCGGCACTCGCTCCATGACCTCCAAATCCCCCAACAAAATGGCGTGGAGCCGGAGCCGTTTCCGTTGCTCCGGTCACTTCCCTCCTGACATCATCCTGTGGGGAGTTCGCTGGTACTGTCTCTATCCCATGAGCTACCGTCAGTTGTCAGAGATGATGTGTGATCGGGGAGTGGAAGTCGATCACAGTCCGCTGTATTGTTGGGTCCAGAAGTATGCGCTCTTATCTAGACAAGCGATGCCCTTCGGGTAACGCTTCGCTTCGCCTAACGCCTACGGCAACGCTTGCGCTGGCGGAGTAGCGCAGTCGCCGTTGACTGTGGAGCCAGTTTCACGAAGCCGGGTTTCCCGGCGTAGAAAACTGGCGTCGGAAACCCTCCAGACAGCCCTGTCTCAGCGTCCGCACTTGAAGCCAACTAACGATTCGTGGCGAGTTGACGAAACCGACATTAAGCTCAAAGGTGAGGACAGGTATCTGTATCGGGCAGTTGATTCGGATGGCAACGCCAACCCCCCTACCCCCCTTCTTCCGAAGGGGGGGCTCGGGGTCCCCTCTGGGGATGGGGGGGAGAGAAGTTGCTTCGCCTTATCTCTGGACTTTTTACTGAGTGCTAAACGGGATGCTTCTGCAGCGGAACGGTTCTTCCGCAAGACTTGGCAGGCGGCTCATACTCGATTACCGCGAGTGGTTAGCGTCGATAAGAATGCTGCTTATCCAAAAGCGATAGATGAAATCAAATCCAAAGAAGAGTTGCCTAAGAGCGTGGAATTACGGCAAAACAAGTATTTGAATAACCTCTGTTGTGTGACTCATCTGGGTTTAAGTGACGCGCAGTGATGGTAGGACTTGTTGACTGAAAACTTCAATAAATTCTGTCTGCTGCCGATTGACATTGTGCAGAATAATCTCACTGAATCCTAGTTCTATATCCTTGTGGAGCCACTCAATATGTTGGGCGGGGTCAGATGAAATCCGCACCGCCGTGTCTAAATCCTCAGGTTTGATAAAAGCGGCAGCGGCATCAAATTGGGCAGGAGTCCTCAGTTCTGCCAACACGGCGTTTTCAAAGATATTGCTACGCCACTGGTCAGAAGCTCCCAATCGGGCTTCTTTTTCATCCCTTGCATAAGAGAGTTGCACCTTCAGGTACATTGGTTTGCCCTCTCCTCCACCACTCTCAAACGCCTCTACCACTTGGCGAAGTTTTTCGTGGGGAGCAGAGATAGTGATGAGCCCATCTGCCCATCCTCCTACCCACTCGGCTGTTTCCGGCGTAATGGCTGCACCGACGATTCGCGGCGGAATCTTAGGGCGGGTGTAGAGCTTAGCTTCTTCTACTCGAACTCGCCCGTAGTGAGTGACTGTCTCTCCAGCCCACAGGGCACGGATGACATCAACACATTCTTTCAAACGAGCGTTGCGCTCGGCTTTGATTGGCCAGTGTTCGCCAGTAATATGCTCGTTGAGTGCCTGACCGCTGCCTAATGCTATCCAAAACCGACTGGGAAACATTTCGGCTATTGTGGCAGCGGCTTGGGCAATGATGGCCGGATGATACCGTTGCCCTGGGGCACAAACGACACCGAAGGGTAAACAAGTGACTTGCATAGCGGCCCCAAGCCAAGACCAAGCAAAGCCCGATTGTCCTTGGCGCTCGCTCCAAGGGTAAAAGTGGTCCGAACACGAAGCAGCCGTGAATCCAACTTGCTCGGCGGCTCGAACGTAGGACAGCAGCTCGCTTGGCTTAAACTGCTCGTGGGAGGCATGATATCCAAACTTAATCATAATGGTTCCTTCGCCAGTGGCAATCTATTTGGTAAGAGAAAGTTCCAGCCTATCTGAGGGCGCTGAATCACAGACATGCACAGAGTTCGCTCTTTTCTTCAAATCCCTAATGAGCGAGGGAAGCGTAACAAATGAAACTGATTGCCAGGAATCTTGTCCCATAATAGTTTAAAGTCTGGCTCTTTATGGATTCCAGGGATAAGCGCGGAGAAGGCACTTTAACAGAGATGACAACAGAGCTTTGCCCCGTTTTCTAGTGTTGTGAACGAACGATAAAGTTACCCAGATAAAGAGGCAGCTTATCTTGGGAAATCCCTCGGTGTGGTCTCAACCAGGAACGTAACAATGACCAGAAGCCTTGCCGAAGTGTTGACGTGGACTTCACAAAACCCATCCCCATCTTCGTCTCGGGCGTATTCCCCTCGCCCGTGGTTGACGTGTTTGTGTTCGTATCCCCAATCTAACAGCCGACGGTAGATGGCATACTCATCCATATAAACCAGAGAGCCAAGAGCTACAGTTTGTTTGATTATAGGAGCTAGAGTGGACTGCTTGACATTTGGTAGCATGTGAATTACGACTTCTCCCTGCCGTTGAATCATGCCGAAGATTGGTGGCTTCTCTTTCGCCAAAGTACCCCGCCCTGACTTTGCTTTCAACCGTCTCGAGGTTCTACTTTTGGTAATGTTGTCGATTTGTGGATAAACTAAGAGTAAAGGAGTAAAATCTAGGAAGTAGGCTCCTTTAGTATGATGGTTTTAGTGGCGGTTCGTTGTCCCCATTGCCAAAGTAGTGAAGTGGTTAAGCATGGAAAATCAACCAACGGTAAACAACACTTCCGTTGTCTGGAGCCGGAATATCCGTACCAGACTTTTAGCTTAAATCTAGCTTATCCTGGGCGGAACCTGGAAGTGAAGCAACAAATAGTAGAAATGACAACGCCAGTCGCCTGCGGCGGGAAACCCGTCTTCAGCGCTGGCTCCTCAATGGGAGTGGAGTACGAGATATTGCCAGGGTTTTGCGCGTCAGCACCTCAACAGTGACGAGGGAATTTAAAAAAAACTTGCTCACCTCAAACCCGTCAATCAAGAGCTGTTGAGTCAACTGCAACCAAAGCAGGTTGAGGTAATTATTGCCAGAGTAGAAGATAATGAAGAGGTCGAAGTTGATGAGTCTGAGCTAGACGCTCCGGTGGAGTTTTGTCAGCAAGAAGAGCAATCCCAGATGGCTATAGCATGCAATTGACCTTTCTCACCGGGCAGATGTTGGCATATGTACTTGGCAGGCGGAATGACGAAGCGTTTCTTCAACTTAAGAGGTTGCTTGAACCCTTTGGGATCAAAAAATTTTGTACAGATGGCTGGGGAGCTTACCAAAGACATTTACCAGCACAAATGCATGAAGTAGGGAAACGAAAGACCCAAAGGATTGAGCGTAAACATCTTCGACTTAGAACCAGAATCAAGCGACTTGCCCGCAGGACTATCTGCTTTTCCAAATCTGAGGAGATGCACGCTCTGGTAATTGGGCTGTTCATCAATCCCTACGAGTTTGGATTATCAATTTAAGGGCAAACAACAAATCGGCAACATTACCTAATTTTGAAGGGATACAAGCTTGTCCCACGGTATCACGCTTGGCGCTGGTAGCCTAAACTCAGTCTTCAGATATAAAGAGTTTTATTCCTTAGATAGAGGATACGTGAAAGAGTAAGAGCTATTGTTTTCAAAGTGATCTCCGACTTTTAGAAAGGTAAACTGCTCTGAAAATTTCTATAGGAAAATTTAGGTGTTTTAACTGTACGCAAAGCGTTTGTCTAGCTTGCTAATAAATAGCCCGAAAGTTCCTTTTTCTATTCTCAAATTAATTTTCAAAGTATAGCTAATAAAAAAGGATTTCACCCCGGCAATTCATGATTTCCGGAACACGGGGTCTTGTTAAGGCATTTAAGTTTGGAACAACAAAGGCACTAGACAACTTATGTCGCGAAATAATTATCAAATCAAGAACGGCAATGTCAGCAATATTTCTTCATTACAGATGCGTAAACGAAAGGGGAAGGGGCAACAAAAATCTAGTATTTTGAATGACAGTATATCCTCTACGAGTAAATCTAATGCACAAATACGGGAATTCGCATCTGTACACTTATCGAACAAAGACTTTCATAGTTCCGATACCTCAACAGATGCACCCGATCTAGTTTGCTTTTCCCATTTGCGTTGGAATTTCGTATTCCAAAGACCTCAGCATCTTTTGACTCGCTTTGCACAAAGACAGCAGGTATTTTTTATCGAAGAGGCAATTTTTAGCTCCGCCCCCCTCATACCTCCCCAAATTTTAGGAGAGACAGGAGGTGTTGGACGGCTGGATGTCACCAGACATGAGAGTGGAGTATGGGTTGTGGTGCCCCATCTGTCAGAGGGCTTGAGTGAAGAGAAGGTGAATGTTACTCAACAGGCACTGCTTGATGCTTTGTTTGCAGAACATGAAATCCGCCAGTACATCTTCTGGTACTATACGCCAATGGCTATGGCTTTTACGCGCCGCTTAGAACCACTGACTGTTGTGTACGATTGCATGGATGAGCTATCTGCTTTTCAGGGAGCGCCTCCTGTTTTGAGAGAACGCGAGGCTGAACTATTCCATCGTGCAGACATTGTATTCACGGGGGGGCAGAGCCTTTACGAAGCCAAGCGTGATCAGCACGAGAACATCTATGCATTTCCCAGCAGTGTAGATGTAGTGCATTTCGCACAGGCAAAAGCAATTAAAGAAGACCCAGCTGACCAGGCGAACATTCCGCATCCACGCCTTGGATTCTATGGGGTAATAGACGAACGGATGGATCTCGAACTGCTTGAGGGGATTACCCAAGCGCGGCCTGACTGGCATTTAGTGATGATTGGACCCGTTGTCAAAATCGACTCAACAACCTTGCCGCGCCGCGAGAACATCCATTATCTCGGTGGTAAAGACTATAAAGAGCTGCCTTCTTATCTTGCTGGCTGGGACTTGGCGATGCTGCCGTTTGCACGCAACGAGTCAACGCGCTTTATTAGCCCGACTAAAACACCAGAGTATCTTGCCGCAGGCAAACCTGTTGTGTCTACCTCAATCCGAGATGTGGTTCGTCCCTATGGGCAGGAACGTTTGGTGAGGATTGCAGATACGGTTGAAGACTTTGTCGCTGCTGCTGAGGCAGCAATGAAAGAGGACGGCGAAGAATCCGGGCGGCTTGCTCGGGTGGACGGCTTCCTAGAGCAGATTTCTTGGGATCGCACTTGGTATTCAATGTTGCAACTAATTGAGTCGGCTTTAGCAACACGGCTTGAAAAGAGCATTACTACTCAGCCGTCTTCCGCCAACGAAAAGAGCCGCGAAGTATGACAAGGCACATCTCAACCCAGATATAACGCCAGTAGGAGAGCATTGATGACGAGACTAATTACTATTCCACCCTTGGAGGTGTGGGCTGGGGTGGAGTGTACGGTTAATCGCGTCGGTAACCAATATTTTGACCAGTTGGAGCGAAACGGTCATACCACGCGACTGGATGACCTCGACCTATTTGTAGAACTTGGGGTACGCGCCATCCGCTACCCAGTGCTGTGGGAACGGACTGTACCTAATGGTTTGGAACGTGCTGACTGGTCGTGGGCAGATGAGCGACTGGGACGTTTGCGCGAACTTGGCATCCGCCCGATTGTTGGTCTAGTTCACCACGGCAGCGGTCCCCGCCATACCAGCCTCATCGATCCAGCTTTTCCTCAGGGGCTTGCCGAGTTCGCCCGTGCGGTTGCAGAGCGCTATTCGTGGGTAGACAGTTACACGCCCGTCAACGAACCACTGACCACGGCGCGATTTAGCGGAATGTACGGTCACTGGTACCCTCACGGACGGGATGACCGGACTTTTGTTCGCGCTTTATTGATCGAGTGTCGCGCGACTATACTCTCGGTACGGGCAATTCGCGAGGTAAACCCTACCGCGCAACTCGTGCAGACCGAGGACTTGGGCAAAACTCACAGCACGCCGCTACTCGTGTATCAGGCAGAGTTTGAGAACGAGCGCCGCTGGTTGAGCTTCGATCTGCTGTGCGGTCGCCTGAATCGTTCTAGCCCCATGTGGAATTACCTGCGTAACTCCGGCATCGATGAAGCGGAACTGGATTGGTTTTTGGACAACCCTTGCCCGCCAGACTTGCTTGGAATTAATCACTACCTGACGAGCGAACGGTTCCTAGATGAGCGCCTGGAACGCTACCCAACTTGGTCGCATGGAGGCAACGGCATACACAACTACGCAGACATAGAGGCAGTACGTGTCTGTGCTGAGGGGACAGCAGGACCACGCGCACTGATGAAAGAGACATGGGAACGCTATAAGCTGCCACTGGCTGTGACCGAAGTACACCTTGGCTGCACCCGTGAAGAACAACTGCGCTGGTTGAAGGAAATTTGGGATGGAGCGGCTTCTCTGCAGCACGAGGGTGTGGATGTGCGTGCCGTGACAGCTTGGTCTGTCCTCGGTGCCTATGATTGGAATAGTCTGGTAACTCGTGCTGGTGATTACTACGAGCCAGGTGTGTTCGATCTCCGTGCCCCGTGTCCTCGACCCACGGCGCTTGCCCGAATGGTAAGCGATTTAGCAGCTGGACGTGAACCCAATCACCCAGTACTGGAAACACCTGGCTGGTGGCACCGGCCCGAGCGGTTGCTCTACCCGTTGGCAAATTGTCGCCCAAACGATTTAGGAAAAGAGCAGATTTTAGATTTTGGAAAGACAGAAGTTAAAAATCCCAAATCACGCCGTTTCCTCGTAATTATTGGAGCGAGAGGCACGCTTGGCAAAGCTTTTGCCCGCCTGTGTGAACACAGAGGTATCCCATATCACCTCCTAACACGCCAGGAGATGGACATTACTGATCCCACCTCTGTCGATGCGGCTCTTACTGAATTCAAACCCTGGGCGGTAGTGAACGCTGCTGGATACGTGCGTGTGGATGATGCGGAGCGCGAAGTAGATATTTGTTTGCGTGTGAACGCGCAAGGACCAGCAATCCTTGCTGCTAGCTGCGCGAGGCAGGGAATGCCATTGCTTACTTTCTCATCAGACCTTGTATTTGACGGGGCTTGTACCACCCCTTATATAGAGAGTGACGTAGTTGCACCCCTTAATGTGTATGGGCGCAGCAAAGTTGAGGCGGAGGTGCGGGTTCTAAAGGCTCATCCCTCAGCACTTGTGATTCGCACGAGTGCATTCTTTGGTCCTTGGGATGAGTCTAACTTTGTCACGATCGCGCTGCGTCAGTTAGCTGCTGGCCATCCGTTCGTCGCTGCAGAGGATGTGATTGTTTCGCCTACGTATGTCCCGGATCTGGTGAATGCTAGTCTCGATTTGTTAATTGACAACGAATGTGGTTTGTGGCACTTAGCGAATAACAGCGCGCTCTCTTGGGCCGACTTGGCACGGATGGCAGCTTCTACCGCTGGTATTGATGCCTCTCGTATCGAAGCTCGTCCGAAGCGAGAACTTGGTCTTGCGGCTCCCCGACCAAGCTACAGCGTCCTCAGCAGTAAGCGTGGCATACTACTCCCCAGCCTTGATTATGCCATCTCCCGCTACTTCTTTGAACGCCAACGATTTCAACAATCGGGGATTGGTAAGCTTCTCGTCCAGTCCCCAGTCCCTTTTAGATGAGGAAGGAGGGCACGCTTTAACACAGGGCAACACTTTCGCTCAAGCCCCAAAACCTCAAACGATTATCAAACAAGGACTTGAGGCTTCTGACCTCTAACAAAAGTGTTACCCTGCCGCTGGACACATTGAACCATGCCGCTTTAGGCATCCCCCATTCCTGATCCGCTCTCTCTCCCCTTAATAATTGATTTATAAACACTTCGCCGCACCCCAAAACTAAGATTTAAGAGTCGTCAAAATCCGTAAAAAGGAAGCACCGCTAGACTTATCCCCATTTCCTAGACCTCGCTTGACTTTTGTCTCATCTTCTTAACTTGTCAAGGATGCACTGCATCTGGCTTTGTTACACCTTCCCATAGAGCTACCGTGCCACCCTTGAAGATGATGCTTGAGCGTGGGATTTTCGCCATCTACGAGGCGATTTGACTATTTTCTTATATAGCAATAGATCTCGATATTAATCAAGAATTCTACCCAACTAAACTTCCCTGATTTCACTAATTTGTGATCTCCATCAATTATTTATGACCATATCTTGGTAGACTGACTTTTGTTCTCGATATAATTTCACTTAGACACAAATTAGTCAGATTTTGCCTGCTTTTACACTTACGAGGTCAAGTTACCTTGGTTTAGTTGAGCTACCATGAAACGTCACCTGACAAGCAGTTCATCAATTTGGTTGAAGTGCTTTTGCTTATGACGGCAAATCTAGTGCAGGAAAAGAACACACTTAGTGGTTAATTTGATGTAGTCGCTGCCACTACTCGGCACAAGCTGTAATTATCATCTGAATTCAAACCCGTAGTTAGTAGTTGGAATTTTCTTGATTATGAAACTCTCTGTTTTCAGCAGTCTAGCTTTAATTTCGGTTGTCTTCATGACCGGAGTAATAATGAAGACCTCAGTTAATGCTCAAAATCCCATCAAGGCTACAAAGTCTAGCCGTCAGTTTTCACCAGATGCAGCATTTATACCTGAGCCTATTTACATTGCTCAAGCCAATCCCACTGAGTCACTAGATTCTTTAGAACAAGCGGTTTGTAACCAGGTGAATCAATACCGGACTTCTAATGGCCTACCACCTCTAACTATTGATTCTCGCATTAGTGAGCAGGCACGGGATCATAGTCAGGATATGGCAAATGGTCAAGTTCCGTTTGGTCATTATGGCTTTCAATCGCGAATTCAAGCGATCGAAGAAATAATTCCCTTGAGCGCGGCGGCTGAGAATGCTGCTTACAACCAGGGCTATAGTGACCCAGCTTCAGTAGCCGTTCAAGGATGGCTGAAAAGTCCTGGGCATCTCACAAATATTAAGGGGCAGTATAATCTGACTGGAATTGGTGTTGCTAAGAATGCTCAAGGTGCATACTATTTCACTCAAATTTTTATCAACAGCTCCCAAAACTGAAAGACCCTTTATGGTGCTTGCAATTCCACGTCTACGGTATTTTGCCTAAACTCTCTCGAATAGGTCAAGTCGATACTGTTCCTCACGCTGACCTCCTAGATGCTGCAGTTTAGAGGGGGTCAGTTCCAGAAACGAGTCATGAACCTGATCTCCACTCAACGGATAATCGCGTGCATAGAGCGTCCAATGAACCAGGAGCAAATGCCCCCCGACTTCAAGATGTTCAATGATCCGCTGTTGCGCTGTTTTCAAATCTTCCCAACTCCAGTAGTAGCCAACTTCTGAGACGAGGGTCAAATCAAACATTTTGTTGGGGTATGTCTCTGGCACACGCATTATCTGAAACCGAACTTGAGGCAAAGCTTGGCACCGCTGAATTGCCTGATTCTGAGCTAGCTCTGAAACATCAACAGAGAGTAGTGAATCGCAGCGCTCGGCTAATTTCGCTGTGAGTACGCCAATCGAACCCCCGATTTCAAAGGCAGAGCGGTAACGCTGTTTGGGTAACGCTGCGAGCGTTGCGGCATACTTGTTCGCTTCATATTCGCTGGTTTCAAATTCCCACGGATCGGCGTTGGCTTGATACAGATTGTCAAAATAGCTGGGTGGTAATGATTGTCGTTGGGATTGATTCATTGTTTTTCCTCTAGATAAACTTCCCAAGGACGGGCAAAGTTTGCCAGCATCTCTGGTTTCAGACGAAAGCCTTCTGGATCATCGTCGATTAAGTCAGTCATTTGGGAGCGGTAAGCAGCGATCGCCTGCAATTTCAACTCCAACACACTGCTAATATCAAGCCGCCAACCTGTTACTTGGCTGGGGGTAAAGCTACCCCGTTGCTCTGGGTCCCAATCCCAAATTGGGTACTCTATTAACTGTGGTGATAGGTCTAAATCGGCGATCGCTGAGTGAATGAGTTGCCAGGTGGCACGGTGATCGGGGTGCGGATCGCAGCGCCACGGTAAGAAAATCGTCCTGGGTGCTGACATCGCCAGATGAACGCGATAGCGAGAAACTGCTCGCTCAAATTCGGCTGCTCCAAGAGTAGGCACCGCTCCATCCGGCAAACCCAAAAAGGTCACCTGAGATGCTTCGACCCCAAGAATAGCCAGTGCCGAGCGAGTCTCAGTTTCACGCAGTGCCCTGAGTGCTGGTGCAGGATACTTACAAGAACGAGGATGCGAGCGCGTCCCGTCGCTGATGACAAGGACTTCTACAGTACAACCCCAAGAGCGCAACAGCGCGATCGCACCCCCACAACCGAGTGATTCATCGTCTGGGTGAGGAGCGACGACAAGCGCGGAACCAAACTCGGCAACCTTTCCAGCAGCGCGCAACGGCAAAACAACAGGGTTCGCTAGTGGCGAGAGAGAAAGTACCGAGTTATCTATCATAGGACCAGAGTGAACTGGCAGGGGCAGTCTCAGATAGTACATATTGCCCGGCATTTCCTATCGCTGCATCGAAGGCAGGTTGGCGCAGATACAAAGTTAAATCCCGGATAATGCGTTCCATCGGATGCGGTGGTAGCAAGCCACGGGTGCCAATAGAACGCTCACTTAGCTGCATTACATCAATACAAATCTGCTCAATTGCTGTCCGCACCATGTTGGCGTAAGCGACAATCATATTTGCCTGCTCATGGGCAACATCTGGATATCCACCGAATACAGGTGCGTACTTATCTATTAACTCCGCCGCACCCCGCAGCCAGAGGTTGCCGGTTTCAATGGCGATCGCCATCTTTCCTACACGAGCTTCCTGATGAGGATCGTTCACTCGATCTAAGTCCCGGAGATACTGACGAGTCGCGTTGAACAGCGCCTCCGCCCCACCTAGTTGCACTGCTGCGAAGCGAATGACACCAACCGTTAACCACGGTTGTCTATAGTAGTCGCCTGGATTGCCGATTAGCGCCTGGGAATCGAGTTCAACTCCGCTAAAGTCTACCTTGTAACTAGCCGAGGCACGCATTCCAGAAGGCTGCCACCAAGCTGAATCAATGCTAGTATCTACCTCTTCCATCGGCACAATACACATTTGCCAACCGCCATCCGGCAGCACCCCGTTAACAAAGGGACGTTCAACATAACCTGCTCCTGAAGCAAAAGTCTTGGAGCCTTCGAGTCTATACTTTCCACTGCCGGTCGGAACAATTTTGACCCCATCAGCCGCCTCAGCGTTCCAGACGCCAAAGATTTTGTGTCGTCGGGCATCGCTGGCGTAAGCCTCTATTTGTTCCCTCGTACCAAAGGTCTGGATGAGTTGCAGGGCGTTGACGTGACCCTCATAAACTCTACCTACGGCTAGGTTACCACGCCCCAGATGTTTAAGCAGCGTCAGTAGCTGGCGAGTGACACTAGCATCAATTCCCAAACCAAGTCCTCCCAACTCACGTTGGAGCGGTGCCGCTAGCAAGCCAGCTTCAGCAATTAACTCGAACTCCTGAGCGGGAAAAGCTCCATTACAATCGACTGCAGCAGCATTTGCAGCGCAATAGTCAGCGATTTCAGCGGCGCGTGCCAGAACCTCAGCAACAGTTGCATCGTGGCGTTCATCAGAGAGCGCCTTTGGTGAGAGTTGGATGATAATGTTTGTCTCCTCTACTTAACATTTCTTTAAGTTAACTATAAAGATGAAATAAAATTGGCGATTCACACCTCTATCTTGTGGTGTAAACTACCTCAAGGCCAGAATTCAGGGGTTTCCGCTGCGAAGACTTCGGTGAAAGCTAGTGCTAAATAGATACCCCTAATCTCCTTTAGAACGACTTATATCCAGAGTCAGAGGCAATGTCAATGTCAATCTAGCAATAATGTTAGCAGTGATACAGTTTTTGTTATGAAGCAGATTGAAGCAGTTGTCGCCAACATCAATGACTTGCAAGATGGTGAAATGCAGCAAGTCGGTGTTGGTGAAACAGAGGTATTGCTGGCACGGGTAGATGGAAAATTTTATGCCACTGGGGCGCACTGTAGTCATTACCAAGCGCCATTGGCAGAGGGGGTGCTGAGTGGAAACCGGATTGTTTGCCCTTGGCACAATGCCTGTTTCAATGTAGTGACGGGGGATCAGCAAGAGCCACCTGGATTGGATTCCCTACCCCGTTACCAAGTGCGGGTTGAAGGCGAAAACGTCATTGTCAGTGTGCCGGAGTCAGCACCGGGACTGCGAACACCATCAATGGCTCAATCCAATCTGGAAGCAGATGGACGCACCTTTGTCATTCTTGGAGCAGGTGCGGCGGGGGCTCATGCGGCAGAAACCTTGAGAGAGGCTGGATATCAAGGGCGGATTGTTATGGTGACTTATGAAGACAAGCTGCCTTACGATCGCACATGGTTGAGCAAAGACTTCTTCATCGGTCAGGTTACTAGAGAGCAAATGCCGCTGAGGTCGTCTGACTTTTACAAAGACCACAATATTGAAGTCCTGCTTAATAAACAGGCTGTGCGCGTAGATGCCAACGCCAAGACCATCACCTTTAAGGATGGTGACTCACTGAATTATGACGCACTGCTTTTAGCCACAGGTGGTAAGCCGCGCCAACTCGATGTTCCCGGTAAGGATTTGCAGAATGTCTTCACGCTGCGGAGCTTCGAGGATACTGACCGAATTTTGGCAGCAGCACAGCCGGGAGCACGAGCTGTAGTCATCGGGTCAAGTTTCATTGGCATGGAAGTCGCCTCTGGTTTGACTCAACGAGGCTTAAAAGTTACAGTTGTTTCGCCAGAGCCAGTGCCATTCAAGAAGATACTAGGCGAGGAAATCGGGCAGGTATTTCAACAAGTCCATGAGGAAGCAGGTGTCTCCTTTCGACTGGAAATGAAAGCAACCCAGTTTGTAGGCAATGGCAAAGTGGAAGCGGTGATTTTAGACAATGGCGATCGCCTAACTGCTGACCTCGTCGTAGTTGGGATTGGCGTGCAGCCCGCAACAGAATTTCTGGAGGGCGTAGAGTTGCACCCAGAGGATCAAAGTGTGCCGGTAGATGAATACCTCTGTGCCGCTCCAGGACTTTATGCTGCTGGTGACATTGCCCGTTATCCTGACTGGCTTACAGGTAAAGCGACTCGGATTGAACACTGGCGGCTCGCTGCTCAGCAAGGCCGAATTGCGGCCTACAATATGGCAGGCCAAGCTGTCAAATTTATGGGCTTGCCGGTTTTCTGGACGATGCAGTTTAAGTTTCCCTTGCGCTACGTCGGTCACGCCGAGCAGTGGGATGAAATTATTTTTGACGGCGATCTCGAACAGCGGGAATTTATCGCTTTCTATATCAAAGATCATCAGGTACTGGCGGCGGCGACTAGCAAACGCGATACAGAAACAGCAGCGATATCTGAACTTATGCGGTTGAATCAGATGCCAGCACCAGAAGCGTTGCGTAATGGTTCAGTCGATTTAGTTGGTCTTGTCAAGTTAGCTAGTGCGAAGTAGCAGTAGCAAAGTCTGCAACAAACCCACGATAAACCCTAAAAGACCGCCTAAATTGACGATCGCCTGCAGTTCATTTTGCACAATGCCTTGAGTCGCCAGCTCCAGCTCGGCAGCAGAAGTTGACTTAACCCGGTCAACAATCACCTGATCGATCGCCAAAATGGGAATCGCCTGAGCAACGAGCGCTTCCAAGTCTTGCTCTAGATAACGCTCTAGAATCAAAGCCAATTCTTTGCTAACGACTTCTAAAGAAGCAGTTAAAGCCGCCGAAGTTCGCAGACGACCGAGAAGCAAAATGGCAATATTCTCCCAATTGATTGAGCTACTTAATCCTTGCAGCAACTCGGTTCCACCCGTTTGCACGTAACTGTGAATACTATCCCGGATCGTCTTCCGCAACTGCCGCACTGTCGAAACGGGTAAATTTTGTAAGGATAGATTTTGCAGCCAACTCTTCAGGCGATCACGAACTCCCAAAGATTGAATCACCTCTGCCAAGCGAGCATTCGTTGTGTCTTTCTCATCTAGACAAAAAGTCCGCAAGCGGCTTAGGGTATTGCGTAGACCAAACATATTAGCCACTACCCAGTAAGTACCGCTCGCTTTTTCCCGAAACCCCTCATCGATTATTTGAATTGTGCGGTCAGTGAGGAAATCAACGATGAATTGCCGCAGAACATCTGGCGGTAGCACCACTTGCAGCAGCCAATCGGCTAGCTTCGTGGCTTGCTCTTCGCTCAACTGGAAATCCAGCAACACTTGGTCGAAAATCTGGTTAATCTGAGTTTCCAGGAAGTCTTCCCGCCGAGCTAGAACTTTGAGCAAACGTGGCAAAGACTGCCCCAGTAAATCCTGGAGAATGCCCGCCAGGATTTTGGCGGTTTTCTGCTCCTTATCTAACCGGACTTGGTCCAGTGCTAGCCGCAGCAGCCAGAGAATCCCTCCCTGGACACGCTCTGGTTGCAACAACCGCCGTGCTAGGTTCCGCAATTCCCCTGGCGTTAGCAGTGACCCCATGATTGTGTCCGAAATATTCTTGGCTAAGCGCTCCTGGTTGCGGGGAATCAAGCCAGGAGTAAAGGGTAGCTGTCGCTTACCAAGATAGATAGCTTTGTAGGGGCGGAATAGCATTTTGATGGCTATATCGTTTGTGAAATAGCCAATGATTCCACCTGCTACAGGAGGACCGACGTAAAGCAACAGGTTAGACCAATCCAAGGGAGCAACTCAACTTGTTACCACCAACACCCCCATCATACCGTTGGCAATGGGATAGTGTGTAGCAGTAGCAAACTCCGCTTGACGGGCTAACTCGACCTGCTCCTTTCCGGTGGGAAATCGGTCTAAGCTGGGATTGATGTATGCGTATTCCTCAGTTAGACCCAGATGCTGTGCCAGTGTAACTACAATATTCTGCAGATACCACTGCTGAAAGGTTCTCAGTTGGGTATTGTTGGGGCGATGGAAGTCTAAGATAGCGGCTCTGACACCAGGTTTGAGGACGCGGTGTAATTCTTTAAGGCTACGGGGAATATCTGTCACGTTCCGCAAGCCATAGCCCATCGTCGCAGCGTCAAATTGGTTGTCAACAAACGGTAAATCCAATACGTCCGCCTCGATCCAGGTGATGGGGGTAGGAGAGGATTGGCGTTGTGCCCGCTCTTGCGCGATCAAAAGCTGTACTGGGGAAAAGTCCACTCCATACACGCGCCCAGTTTGTCCTACGCGCTGTCCCAGCCGCAAAGCCAAATCGCCACTGCCACAGCACAGATCCAAACACATATCCCCAGGTTTGGCATGACTCCACTTCACCGCCATTTGCTTCCAAATCCGGTGCTGCCCCAGACTCAGCCAATCGTTCATCTGGTCATAAACCGGGGCAATCCGGTCAAAAATGGCGCGGATTTGAGTGGCAGTCATCACTATACAACTGAGGGATAGTAGCAAGTACAAGTTAGAGCGATCGCCAACATCTGGGCAGATAAACAAATCATTCGCAAATGATTAAGTTCTGGAATGGCATTATTCATAGAATACAGCAACTACCGATCGCTAATCGGCCTAGTAATTTGAACCTTCATCCAGCTCGGTACAGTCTAAAGAGGTGTAATTGACAGATAGGAGCTTAGAACCGTGAAACGTCTTTTTGCTATTGCTCTACTTGCTCTGCCACTGGCTGTTGCCGCCTTCCCATTACAGGCGAGTGCGCGTTTGGTGGAGACACGGATTCCTGGTCACTGGCACTACAACAGCAATGGAACTCGTTACTGGGTTAATGGTTACTGGTCGAGTCAGAACAGAGCATGGATTCCTGGCCACTGGCAATACAACGGCAATGGAACTCGTTACTGGGTTAATGGTTACTGGTCGAGAGGTTAAGGCATCGATTACCTGTCACAGGCTTGCGACTGAGCCACCATCCACTCGCCAGTTGGCACCGACTACGAAGCTCGACCGCTCAGAACACAGGAAAGCAATCACAGCTGCCACCTCTTCGGGCTGACCGCGTCGCTTGAGTTTGATATGGGGGCGCTGCTGATCGAGGAAACCGGTGATCGCTTCGTCGCGGCTGACACCCATCTGTTTTGATCGCTGTTCCATCATTGCGTCAGTCATCGGAGTTGCGATAAAAGCTGGGGAAACCGTATTCACCAGCACGCCGTCTTTAGCATAAGCTGCCGAGCAGTTCGGCTGTTGCCTTGCCGATGCCGTAGTCACTGGAAGTGACTCCGGCAATCTTACCTGTGAGACCAAGATCCATATGCATTTTCCTAACAACTGTCACAACTGTTGTGATGACAGATTGCATCTGTCAGGTGAGAGATGTTTTGCTATGACAGAGCCGTGGGAGGCTCATGATAGTGGGCGTTTGTTGAAATACTGCTGATGCGACTCATCTGCTAGCCAGTATGCTGAGGCAGGTTGAATCTGAGTCACGACTGGCTTGTCATAATTGCCAGAGTGTTCCAGCTTTTGTTTTGCTCGTTTCGCAATCTGTTCTTGCTCAGTTGTGTCGTAGAAAATCACCGAGCGGTACTGCTCTCCGCGATCGGCTCCCTGACGGTTCAGGCTAGTGGGATCGTGAATGCTCCAGAAGACATTGAGCAAATCCTCGTAACTCACCTCAGAGGGGTCATACAGCACCTTACAGACCTCTGCGTGTCCCGTGATCCGAGCCAGCACATCCAGGTAAGACGGATTTTCAAAGTGCCCACCCATATAGCCAACAGAAGTTGAAGCAACCCCATTAACTTTACAAAAGGCTGCCTCCACACCCCAAAAGCATCCGGCTCCAAATATAGCTGTCTCCATTATTAAGTCTTCTTAACTCCACTACCTCTGCTTTCATTCAACCACTGATTTCAAAGGAAAATTTACTGAGCGACGCGTTCTAGGCAGCAGGTTGCTTGACAGAAATAAAGCCGTATTGGAGTCTCGCTATGCATATTGGATTTCTCAACCCTCAGGGTAACTTTGATTCAAAGGATAGTCACATAACGGAACATTCAGATTTTGGTGGTCAGTTGATCTACGTCAAGCAAGTCGCCATAGCGATGGCTCAAAAAGGACACAAAGTTGACATTCTCACCCGCCAGATCATCGATCCAGAGTGGCCAGAGTTCGCTCAACAGTTTGACACTTATCCAGGCGTGGACAACGTCCGAATCATCCGTCTACCAGCTGGACCAAAAGGATTTCTACGAAAAGAGTTGCTGTGGTCCCATCTGGTTCAGGATTGGGTGCCCAACATCCTAAAATTTTATCAAGAGCAGGGTGGTTTACCAGACGCTATGACCACTCACTATGCCGATGGGGGACTAAGCGGCGTTCTAATTGAGAACGAGACAGGTGTTCCTTTCACCTTTACTGCTCATTCTCTCGGAGCCCAAAAGATGGACAAAATGGAGGTCAACCCAGAGAATCTGGCAGAAGTAGATGCGCAATTCCATTTTGGATACCGCATTTTAGCCGAACGCTTGAGTATGAATCGCGCGGCTGTCAATATCACCAGCACGCGACAGGAACGCTTTGAACAATACTCTCATCCCGTTTATCATGGCGCAGTGGACGTAAACAATGACAACGACTTTGCCGTGATTCCACCAGGAGTAGACTCCTCTGTGTTCGGTATTCACGCCCGTTCCCAAAACGAGGAAGCTACCTACCAACTGATTCAGGAGCGATTGGCACGGGACATCACTGAATCCCGCCGGAATTTACCCGCCATCCTGGCATCCAGTCGCTTATCTGCCAAGAAAAACATTTTGGGGTTGGTGCAAGCCTTTGCCCAAAGCCAAACGCTTCAGGAACGAGCCAACTTAGTGCTAATTACAGGTGGACTGGAGGACCCACTGCGTCAGGAGATTAACAATGACCCAGCCGAACTAACGGTCTTAGCCCCCATCCGCCAGGTCGTGAAAGAAAACGACTTGTGGGGCAAGATCAGCGCCTTTGGTCTGTCGAGTCAAGCGGCGCTGGCTGCGAGCTATCGGTTTATGGCTCGACGCCGCTCGGTGTTTGCGCTGACAGCGCTCTATGAACCCTTTGGCCTCGCTCCATTAGAAGCGGCGGCAGCGGGTTTGCCAGTGGTGGCAACCCAAAACGGTGGTCCCAGCGAGAGCCTGCGAGAGGGAGAGCAGGAATATGGCGTACTAGTTGACCCAGAGGACCCAATTGATATTGCGCGGGGCTTGGAGCGGTTGCTATGCAATGCGCCGGAGTGGGAGCATTTTGCTCAGGTTGGTCAGCAGCGGGTACTGAAATCCTATACCTGGGAAACTACTGCTGAAAACTATCTGACCAAGCTTGAGCAGATTGTGTCCTCACCGGGGGCACACCGTCGGGCTGAACTCCTCCCGATTCATCCTTACTTTCGTAATCCACAGCCGAATACTAATATTTCTCTGGAAGAATTGAGCTGTATCTACATCAACAAGTTAGACATCAAAGCTTAGCACATCGATAAAGCTGATAGGGAACTCCAATGCGGTAGAAATTCTTGGGATCGAGGGTACAAGTAGCTTGGCTAGAAAGTGCTAGATGTGATGGATAGTCCCGTTGTCTCAGTCCAGGACCAATAACCCATAAGTTGAGTTTAGACACTGCTGGAGGGGGCAACACAGATAGGTGTTCCCAGACGAGCTCATAATCTGGAGTTGGATTGAAAAGAGCAAAATTGGCATTCTCGTTCCTGACCTTTTCCAGTGCCAAGGCGAAACTCAGCCCCAAAGCTATAGTCGGGCGGTCGATGTATCCCACCACAACCATTAGAGGAATAGAGGGTTCTTGGTTGAGATTTTGGGCAACTTGCTGGGGATAGAAGGGCTTTTGTAGCACCCAGTTAGAAACTACGAAAACACTACTGAGAACACCAACTAGTAGAACGATGAATGATGCATCCCGCTTCTGAAGTGAGGGGGGGAGGGGGTGAGCGGGGGAGGGGGTGAATGTGCGTCCAGACTCTGCTGCTATGTAATTCCTCGTTCTTCCTTTCTCCTCTAGTGGTAAATGCCTTACCCAGGGCAAGCGAAATCTTCTTTCCAAAGGAAGGTTTATGCACTCTCCCCCTCTCCCCCTCTCCCCCTCTCCCCCTCTCCCCTTCCTAAAAAAGCTAGCTCCTAGTAGGGCGCAGATGCTGGGGTAGTAGACAAAGTCATAGCGCGGGACAGCAGTAAGATCCTTGCCTAGCAAGTAGGCAATAGCAAAGAATTCCAGCAATACCCAAAAAGTGAAACTTAAGAGCGTTAGTGTAGCTAGATGGGTTGCTGGTGTACTCCATAGCTGCAAGACCCCTCTAGCAACATGCCACGCCAACCAACTGCCAAACAAAACCATCAATAGCCCAGATGGAACTGCAATCCAAAGAGGCTGATCTTCAACTGGCAGAGCAATGACCATGAACAGCCAGCTGATAAGAGTTTGAAACAGGGGAGCAATGTTATGGGGAGACGGCAGCCAGTTGTGTTCAGAACGGCTGAAATGATGCAGCAACACTGGCAACCAGGGAAGATAGCTGCATCCAACAGCAGTGACAGCTAGACCAATTGCTACCCAACTGTGACGAGGTAGAATTCGACGCTGCCAGTACATCAGCCCTAACAGAGTAGCTAGCTGAGCGATCGCTGCCAGAATCCAAAAGTAGTGGACGTAGAGACCGATAATGTTGATCGCCACCCAGCCTAGCCAAACCCACGGACGCAGTTTCTTGGGTTGGAGGAAATCCTGCTGAATTTGGATTAGCCCTAATAGCGCCAGAGTGATCAGGAGGATTGGTAAAGTATAGTGACGTGCCTCCTGGGAAAGGTAAACGGCAAAGGGCGAGACCGCCATGACCGCTGCTCCCCACAGCCCAGCAGTTGGGGAAAAGGCAACGCGGTTGAGGCAGTAAACTGCCGCGATCGCCAAGATACCGAACAAAGCTGGTAATGCTCGCAAACTCCAAACCCACCCACGCGCCATCACACCAACCAAGGGTGCCTCCACCCAGCTATGCATCAGGCAAAAAAACAGTGGTGGATGAGTAGACTGAGTGGCAATATTGTGGGCAATTTGAGTCCAGCTAACCCCTGGTTTGAGAGTAAAAATCTGCTCTACACGGTCGAGGGGAAACACCACATCCAGAGGCACATCATTGTAGCTTCGCCCCAGGCTGAATAGGGCAGTAATCACCTCATCCTGCCAAACAGGTTTCAAGTCCAAATTCCAGAAGCGTAAAATAGCACCCAGTACAATTGTAAAAGCCAGTGCCAGGTAATGTAGAGATTTGCGGTTCGCCATTTTGGAAGGGGCAATCTTTAGCAGCACTATGTCAGGGGCGAGCTTGCCAACATCGCTCCTGATAACTCTTGGGAGATTAGCATATGTCGATCGATCCCGACGTAAATTTGACTTGTCCAGTTACACTAACGTCTAACCAATCAGAATTACCTAGCCTGGCGGCAGGAATATTGCCGCTACATTCTCAAGAGGACATGGTGGCTTGGCGGCAGCAGGCATGGCAGCGGCTGCGCGATCGCCTGCGCCCTGGACAACAGCAAATGGCTGACTGGCAAGGTGGACCTCTAGCCATTTCAGCTGTGCCAGGAGCTGGGAAATCGACTGGCATGGCGGCAGCAGCTGCTCTGGCGATCGCTCGTTACCAACTCCATGCTCGGCGAACATTGGTTGTTGTTACCTTTACTCGCTCAGCGGCGGCTAATATCAAAGCTAAAATTCGCCGCTATCTCAGGGAGGATTTATCCTTACCCCCAGGTGGCTTTGTTGTTCATACCCTTCACGGTCTGGCACTCAACATTGCCACCCGCCACCCGGAATTGTCAGGTTTGCAACTCGATAGTGCCACAGTGATTGCGCCCAACCAAAGTCACCGTTTAATCCGTGCCTGTGTAGAGCAGTGGATTGCTACCGATCCAGGGCGCTATTCCCAGTTGCTGGCAGGTTGTCAATTTGATGGGGAAGAAACAGAGCGCTTGCGCCGCCAGTCGGTATTGCGGACAGAAGTGCTACCGGATTTGGCTGCTAGTGTGACCAAAGAGGCAAAAAGTTCTGGCCTCTCACCTTTGGCGCTACGCCAGTTGAGCAAACGCACAACAGACGAATATGGAATTTTGGAGATCGCTGCTGGGTTGTACGAGCAATACCAGAATTTGCTCAAAGCGCGTGAATTCATCGACTACGACGACATGATTGTAGCTGCCCTGCGCGTTCTAGAAAACACAAGCGTCCGTCAACTCGAGCAAAACCAAGTCTTTGCCGTTTTTGAAGATGAAGCCCAAGACTCAACTCCCCTGCAGACTCAGCTATTGGAAATTCTTGCCACCGACCCTAATCCGGATACTCCCCCGAATCTCATCCGCGTCGGAGACCCAAACCAAGCGATCAACTCCACCTTTACTCCAGCTGACCCGGTCTATTTCCGCCAATTCTGCGAAGACTGCCACACCCAAGCAAGACTAGCAACAATGGATCGGGCAGGTCGCAGTACAAGAATCATCATCGATGCCGCCAACTTCGCCCTAGCTTGGGTGAATCGCTCTTATAGCAAACTTCCCTTTCGCCCCCAGAAAATTCTCCCCGTTGCTGCCAGCGACCCTCAACCAGATGCTAATCCTGACCCAGTAGGGCAGGGGCTGGAACTCTACACCCCCTGCAACATTCATCACACTGTCCAGTTGCTAGGAGAGCGCTTGATCGAGCTATTTGCTCACAACCCAACTGACAAGCGGGCAGCGGTTTTAGTGCGGGAGAATCGGCAAGGTCGATGGGTAGCGGAAGCCCTAGAGCCAATTTGCCGCCAGCATAACATTGAGCTTTACGACGTATCCGGCAGCGATCGCCGCTCCCATGTCCCCGCTGAAATCCTGGTGCTGCTGCAATTCCTTGACCGGCCCCATTCCCCCGATTACCTGAAAGCCGCCCTAGAAGTCCTCGTGCAGCGCCAGCTAATTCTCACTCAAGACCTCAACGCCCTTGCCGCAGTGCCAGAAAAGTTCCTCTACCCTGGTCCTCTGGAGCCACCCCAGCTAGAGCCGGTACTCAAAGCCCGCCACTTGTGTCGCAGTTTGCTCCGCGCTCGGATGGAACTGCCCCAATACCACCTGATTTCCTTCTTAGCTTTGACCTTAAATTACGATCAGGCAGAACTTGCCACGGCTGATAAACTCGCCGAACGGGTGACCCAGCAGATATTTGGTAAAAGTTCGATGGCGGCAATGCTGAGCGTGCTGAGTGAAATTGTCAGCTCAGAACGGTTTGAACCAGTCGAAACCGAAGATCTCGAGGCTCGTTACACCCGTCCCGGTCAACTGACCATTATCACAATGCACAAAGCCAAAGGACTGGATTGGGACTATGTCTTTATCCCGTTTTTGCATGAGAACATGATTCCCGGTAGTTTCTGGGTGCCTCCCCAAGCGCAGTTTCTGGGAGACTTTACCTTAGCAGAAGTCGCCCGCGCCCAAATTCGTGCAGCCCTGCATGATCAATTTCCCTTACCTAACGTTACAGCGGCCTGGGAACAGGCAAAATACCTGAAGACCGCTGAGGAGTTCCGGCTGCTCTACGTTGCCATGACCCGCGCCAAGCGGCTACTGTGGATGTCGGCCGCGCAAAAAGCTCCGTTTGCCTGGAGTAAACCGGAAAATTTAGTCGATAGAAATCCCTGCCCAGTTTTTCCTGCTTTAAAGCGCCAGTTTCCCCAATCAGTAGTTCCACTATCTGCTAGACAAGGGTAAGGGGAAGCGATCAAAGGAGTTGAGTCTTCAAGCGATCGCTTGACTTATTTATTGGCTTCAATCTCCTCTTTGCCACCCTTACCTTCGCAGATGCGCTTGATCGATTCGAGTGTCTTGGAGATGCCCTCGTTCATTGCTGACTCAAAGCTATGACCAGGGGAGCGCTCAACCATAATCGTTTTCGCCGTCGGAACCCCACTCTAGGCGGTGGGCCTGCTTGTCTATGCGGAAATGACCATCAGAGTCATACGAACGCTCACCCACCTGACCTTGGGTGCGAATCCGTTCACCCTGTTGGGGCTGGGCGCTCTTGACTGTTGGCAAATACTGAGGCAGGTTTTTAACATCCGAAACGAAGTCAAATAGGCTGTCTGCAGGAGCAGCTACAGTTATCGATTGCTCAAATTCGGTTGTACTGACAGTGTTTTCGTTAGCAGAAGTCATAAATTGTTCTTAGTCTTTTCAGTTTCCAGTTATTGCAATTGTACCCAGCTCAAGCTATCAGAGCCAGGCAGGCAGTTGTAATTCTATCTAAAGGTGGAAAAACAATGTATTCTAGTTTACAAGACGGTTGTTTCAATTCTAGAAAGTATAGCAATCCTAAATGATTTACGAACAGGGAGCATACTGATGTAACTTAGGAAAATCAAATTGTTGGTGATTGGTAAAGAACTTAAATAGCCACTTGACGACCGAGAAAGATTTACAGAG
>JAABUQ010002120.1_pt1 | contig 40213 bp, 38 predicted proteins | sample 5560001 | NCBI WGS metagenome assembly JAABUQ01 (sample SAMN10711888, study PRJNA513371) | rock metagenome | isolation source: Antarctica rocks | place: Antarctica: Victoria Land, Finger Mt nord | collected 2015-12-18
AGTTCGATCAGGTCTTGCCGCGAAGCGCTGTCCAGGAACCCAGCTCGGATCATGGGTCCGGTAGAGTCCAACTCGGACCCGCTTGGCAAGGGGGCGGGGCCGGATTTTCAAAGAGTCGGGGTATAGCTACATTTCTGTTGTTACAATTTGAGGGCGACGTGGGGCGCTGGACGTGGGATCCCGCCAAGGACGCGAGTAACCTTGTTGACCACGGGCTGTCTCTGGCGGACATGATCCCCGTGTTGGACGGCGATCCCCTGGCGGCATCCCGAGCCGATGAACACCGGGACGGAAACCGCTATCAAACGGTAGGCAGCGCTGGTGGTGTGGCCGTCCTGTTCATCGTTCACACCGAGCCGGGGGAGGATGCTCCGGGGCGGATCATCAGCGTGCGGAGGGCAACCAGGCATGAAAGGAAGGCCTATGAGGAAGGGAGCTTCTAAGGATTTGGCAGGCACTGCTGGGGAGCTGTCCCCCGAGGCATCGGTACGGTTGCAGGCCGTGGCGGACATGCCGGAAGAGTCCATCAAACCCGATGATCCGGACGCCCCTGAGATCCGGGATTGGACAGGCGCCGTGCGGGGCCGGTTCTATCGGCCGACGAAGCAGTTGAAGAGCTTACGGGTGGACTCGGATGTGCTGGCGTGGTTCCAGGCACAAGGCCCAGGCTACCAGACCCGGATCAACCGGGTACTGCGAGCGTCCATGCTGCGAGGGCTGCGGGCACGTCAGACGGAAAGCCAGGAGTGACGCAAGGAAGTGGTCAAGGCGCCGGCGTCAGCCGAACCAGCCGGCTAGTCCCATGATGTGCCGCCAATGCGCGTCCGACACCGGGCTGACGGACAGGCGGGATTGGCGCAGCAGGGCCATCTCGGCCAGCAGCGGCTCGGCCTTCATGGTGGCCAGCGGAACCGGGCGCGGCAGTGGCGCCACGGCGCGCAGGTCCACGCAGACCCAGGGGCCGGCCTCCGCCGTGGGGTCGGGGTAGGATTCGCGCACGACCTCGACGATGCCCACCGCCGCCTTGCCGATATTGGAGTGGTAGAATAGCACCTGGTCACCCAGCCGCATCGCGGCGAGGTGCAGCTTGGCCGAATGGTTGCGCACGCCCGTCCAGGGCTCGACGCCTACGGCCACGTGCTGGTCCCAGGAGAATGCGTCGGGCTCGGACTTCACCAGCCAGTAGGCCACTACACCAGGACCTCGCCGTCGCGCAGCACCGTGCGGTAGGCGCGGATCATCGTGCCCTCGAACAGCCCGGCCTTTGCATAGGGGTCGGTCATGGCGAAGCCCTCCGCCGCCGCGCGGTCTTCCACGTCTATGAGCAGCAGCGTGCCGCACGGGCGGCCGTCGGTGTCCAGCAGCGGGCCGCCCTGCACGATGCGGTCGGCGTAGGTGGTTAGGTAGGCGAGATGCGCCGGGCGCGTCGCCAGCCGCAGGTCCAGGCTGGCCGGACGGTCGGTGCAGATGATGGCGAACAGCATGCTGAGGACTCCTTGCTGCTCCGCACAGTAAGGTTTCCCGGGATGCCTTCAACTCCCCGTAAAGGGTGCTATCTTCCTCGACATGGACGCTATCGCATATCCCGCCCGTCCCGCGCGCAACCTGCACCGCTTCGCCAATCCCGGGCGATTCCTGCGGCTGGCTGGGCGGGTGCAGCCGTGGCTGACGTGGCCGGCGCTGCTGCTGACGCTGGGCGGGCTGGGATGGGGCTTGTTCGCGGCGCCGGCGGACTGGCAGCAGGGCGACGCGGTGCGGATGATGTATGTGCACGTGCCCTCGGCCTGGCTGGCGTCCGCCGGGTATGTGAGCCTGGCGCTGGCGTCGTTTGCGGCGCTGGTGTGGCGGCATCCCCTGGCCGACCTGGCGGCGGTGGAGATCGGGCCGGTGGGGGCCGCGTTCACCGCACTTTGCCTGGCGACCGGCAGCCTGTGGGGTAAGCCGATGTGGGGCGCCTGGTGGGTGTGGGACGCGCGGCTGACCTCCGTGCTGGTGCTGTTCTTCCTGTATCTGGGCCACATCGCGCTGGTGCGGGCGTTCGACGATCCGGTGCGCGGCCATCGCGCCGGGGCGATCCTGGCGCTGGTGGGGGTGGTGAACCTGCCGGTCATCAAGTTTAGCGTGGATTGGTGGAACACCCTGCACCAGCCCGCGAGCATTACGCTGACGGGTGCTCCAACCATGTCGCGCGATATGCTGTGGCCGCTGCTGGTGTGCGCCATCGGGTTCACGCTGACATTCGCCGCCATCGTGATGGCGCGCACCCGTGCCGCGGTGATGGAGCGGCGGATACGCGGGCTGCTGCTGGCCCAGGCCGAACGGGCGCCGGAGCGGGCATGACGCACCTGCCGTTCATCGCCGCGACCTATGTGTTGGGCCTGGCGGTGCCGGCCGTGTTTGCCGTCGGCGCATGGCGGCGGCTAGCGCAGGCACGGCGCCGGCTGGCCGCCGTGGACCCGAGGGCGGGGGCATGACGCGCAAGAAGCGGCGGCTATGGATCGTGCTGGCCTGCGGGTTGGGCGTTGGGTCGGCGGCGGCGCTGGGGCTTGCGGCATTCAGCGATAACATCGTGTTCTTCGTGGCGCCGTCGGACTTGCAGAATCATGTGGCGGCGCCGGGCCGGACGCTGCGGCTGGGCGGGCTGGTGGAGGCCGGCAGCGTCCGGCGCGATGAGGATCGGGGCCAGCCTACGGCGCGGTTCCGCATCACGGACGGCAAGGCGGCGGTGGACGTGTCCTATGTCGGCATCTTGCCGGACCTGTTCCGCGAGGGCCAGGGGGCGGTGACGCTGGGCGTCCTGCAGCCGGACGGCACGTTCCGGGCGCAGGAGGTGCTGGCGAAGCACGATGAGACCTATATGCCGAAGGATGTTGCCGACGCCCTGAAGCGCACGGGGCAGTGGCGCCCGGAGGACGGGCCGCCGCCACCAGCCGCGACATGGAATACGATTGGAGTGACGGCGAAGGCCGGGGGATGAGGACGCCCTGCTCCCTCTCCCTCTGGGAGAGGGTTGGGGTGAGGGGTTCTTGGCTGCGGAGCGAGGGACCATTGGTTCCATTGGAGCATAGGATTAGTGGGTGAGCTTCACGCTTGAAGACCCCCTCACCCCGGCCCTCTCCCGGGGGGAGAGGGAGCAGTGAAGCAGGCCGGTTTGATGACACGATGGTGCGGGCCGCAGTGCCCGGAGGACGACGTCCATGATTCCTGAACTCGGCCATTTCGCGCTTGCGCTTGCCTGCGCCCTGGCGATTGCCCAGACGGTGCTGCCGCTTTGGGGCGCGCACCGCAACGATGCGCGGCTGATGGCGGCGGCGCCGGCCATTGCGGTCGGGCAAATGCTGGCGCTGTGCGTCTCATTCGGCTGCCTGGTGCTGGCCAGCGTGGATGACGACTTCTCGGTGCTGAACGTGGCGGAGAACAGCCATACGCTGAAGCCGCTGCTGTATAAGGTTACGGGCGCCTGGGGCAACCATGAGGGGTCCATCCTGCTGTGGACCCTGATCCTGGCGTTGTGCGGCGGCGCGGTTGCGCTGTTCGGGCGCGGGCTGCCGTCGGCGCTGCGGGCGCGGGTGATCGGGGTGCTGGGCGGCAGCAGCGCCGGGTTCATGCTGTTCGCGCTGCTGGCCAGCAACCCGTTCACCCGGCTGTATCCGGCGCCGCTGGATGGGCGGGACATGAACCCGCTGCTGCAGGACCCGGGCCTCGCCTTTCATCCGCCTATCCTGTACGCCGGCTATGTCGGGTTTGCCGTGCCGTTCGCCTTCGCCATCGCCGCGCTGCTGGAGGGGCGGGTTGATGCGGCATGGGGCCGCTGGGTGCGGCCCTGGACGTTGGCGAGCTGGTGCCTGCTGACTGGCGGCATCGCGCTCGGCTCCTGGTGGGCCTATTACGAGCTGGGCTGGGGTGGTTACTGGGCCTGGGACCCGGTCGAGAACGCGTCGCTGCTGCCGTGGCTGACGGGCACCGCCCTGCTGCACTCCGCCATCGTGGTCGAGAAGCGGGAGGCTCTGAAGGTCTGGACCGTGCTGCTGGCCATCGCGACTTTCTCGCTGTCGCTGTCCGGCACGTTCCTGGTGCGGTCGGGCATCCTGAACTCGGTCCACTCCTTCGCCAACGACCCGACGCGCGGGGTGTTCATCCTGGGGCTGCTGGGGATCGTGATCGGCGGTTCGCTGCTGCTGTTCGCGTTCCGCGCGCCGGCGCTGGCGCCGGGCGGGCTGTTCGCGCCGCTGTCGCGGGAGGGCGCGCTGGTGTTCAACAACATCATGCTGTGCAGCATCGCCGCGGTGGTCATCACCGGGACGCTGTGGCCGCTGGTCGCGGACTTGGTGTTCGGCCACAAGATCTCGGTCGGCGCGCCGTTTTTCAACGCCACCGTCCTGCCGCTGTCGCTGCCGGTGTTTGCTGCCATGACGGTGGCGCCCACGATGGCCTGGAAGCGGGCGCAGCTTGGCCCGGCGCTGCTGCGGCTGTGGTGGGTGGCGCTAGCGTCGCTGGTGGTTGGCCTGATTACCAACCTTGGCTCGGCGCGCGGCCTAGCGGCGGCGGTGTTCGGGCTGGCCGCCTGGCTGGTGCTGGGGGCGCTGGCTGAGCTGGTGGAGCGGGTGCGGCTGTTCCGCATCCCGTTGCGTGACAGCCTGGGCCGGCTGCTCGGCCTGCGGCTGCAGGTGTTCGGGACCGCACTGGGCCATGCCGGCATGGGCATCACCGTGGCGGGGATGGCGGGCATGTCGCTGTCAACGGACCGGGTGGTCCTGCTGCGCCCCGGCGAGACGGCGGAGGCTGCGGGCTATGTCTGGCGGCTGGAGAGCATCACCGACCGGCCCGGCCCGAACTACGCTGCGCGTGTTGCGACCATCACCATCACCCACAATGGCGAGCCGGTTGCTACCGTGACGCCCGCCCGCCGCAGCTTCGTCACGCAGCGGATGACGACGACGGAGGCGTCTATCGAGACGAACGGGCTGGCCGACATCTACACCGTGCTGGGCGAGGAGCGGGACGGCGCCGCGGTGCTGCGGCTGCATTACAATCTGCTGGCGCCCTGGATTTGGATCGGCGCGCTGGTGATGGCGGGGGGCGGCGGCCTGTCGCTGCTGGACCGGCGCACCCGGGTTGGCGCGCCGGCGCGGGCCAAGGCGCGTCCGCCGGGCGCTGCGGTGGCCTGAGATGGTCAACCGACGCCTTCTGCTGCTGGCGCCCTTTGGGGCGGCGGTTGTTGCCGGGGCAGGCATGTATAGCGTGCTGGGCCGGATGAAGCGGGGCACCTTCGACCCGCACGACGTGCCGAGCCAGTTGATTGGGCGCCCGGCGCCGCAATTCGACCTGCCGGGGCAAGCGCCGGGCCAGGGTTTTGGCAGTGCGGAGCTGCAGGCGCAGGGGCGTCCGGTGCTGCTGAACTTCTTTGCGAGCTGGTGCGTGCCTTGCGTGGTGGAGCATCCCGAACTGATGACGCTGTCCGGCTCCGGCCTGCCGATCTGGGGGATTGCCTATAAGGATACTGTGAGCGCGGCGGCGGGCTTCCTGCAGACGCATGGCAACCCGTTTGTGCGCGTTGCCCGGGATGCCGGGAGCGTGGCGATAGATTTTGGGGTGTATGGCGTGCCGGAAAGCTACTTGCTGGATCGGGATGGCATCATCCGGTGGCATATTGCCGGGCCATTGACGCAGGCGGTGGTCGCGGAGGGATTGCGTCCGGCGCTGGCGAGGCTGGCATGAGGGATGGGGGTTTTCTGCCTCGTCCTGCGGGAGAGGGGGCGGGCGGGCATCGCGCCCTTTATGCTTGGGTGGTATTCCGGCTGCGATGGCTGGTCCCGCATCGGCGCGCAAGACCCCCTCACCCCGGCCCTCTCCCGGAGGGAGAGGGAGTAGGGGTGCTCCATGTTGCCGCCCTGCTTCTGTTGCTTGCCGGGCCGGCTTATGCCGTCAGCGATCCGGCGGAGATGTTGCCTGATCCGGCGATGGAGGCACGTGCGGAGCAGGTGGGGCATCAGCTCCGCTGCCTGGTGTGCCAAAATGAGAGCATCGAGGATAGCAACGCCGACCTGGCGAAGGATCTGCGCGGCAAGGTCCGCGCCCGCATCGCCGCAGGCGACAGCGACGACGCCGCGACCTCCTGGGTCGTTGCCCGCTACGGTGACTTCGTGCGGTTGCGGCCACCGTTTACCGCTGCTACGGCGGTGCTTTGGGGGTCGCCGGTGCTGGCTGTGCTGGCGGGGCTGGGCTTTGCCTTGGTGGCCCGCCGCCGTGCGCCGGCGCCGCTTGCGCCGCTGACGGAGGCGGAGCGGCAGCGCCTGGACAGCCTGACCGGCTCATGATCTGGCTGGCGATCTTCCTGCTTGCTGCGGCGGCGCTGGCGCCGCTGGTCCTGGTGCTGCGCCGCCGGGCCGAGGCGCGCGGCGGGCGCGATCCGGCACTGGCCCTGCACCGCGCGCAGCTTGCCGACTTGGACCGCGACCTCGCCGAGGGCCGGATCCTGCCAGCCGAGCACGCGATGGCGCGGTTGGAGGTGCAGCGACGCTTGCTGCATGTCGGCGATGCAGAGGAAGCGCCGGCCCAGCCGGGATCGCGCGTGCCACTGTTCACGACGCTGGCCGCCGTGCCCGTCCTGGCGCTGGGCCTATACCTGATCGCGGGCGTTCCCAATCTGCCCTCCCCCGGCCCGGCCGCGGCGGCTCAGCGCCGTGCGGCAGAGGAGGCAGTGCTGATTGGGCAGTTGCGCGAAAGCCTGGCCGCCATGGACCCCAACACCGACCGTGCCCACCAGGGCTACGTCCTGCTGGGCAACGTGGAGGAGTCCCGCGGCAACGACGCAGCCGCGGCGGAGGCTTGGGGCGCCGCGCTACAGACGCGGTTCGATGCGACCCTTGCAGCGCGTGCCGCGGAGGCTTCGGTGCGGGCCGCGGGCGGCGTCACCGAGGGCAGCGCCGCCTTATTCCGCCGCGCCCTGGACGCCGCCCCGCCGGACGCACCCTGGCGCGACGCCGTCCAGCAACGGCTGGCCGAACAACGCATGACAGACCCGCGAATTCCCGGCGGCTAGAAAATGCGCTATGTTGTCCGCTGAACGCCCATTGACCGGGGAAACCGCCAGCATGACGCCTTCTGCCGCCTGCCCCGCCGTCCTTGTTTGCACGGGATCACACCATTATTGGCCCGATGCCGATGACGCGCAGGCTTTGTGGGGATTGCTGGCCGGGGCCGGCCTGGAGTTGGCATCGTGAACCGGCGCGGCGCCCTGGCAGTTGCGGTCCTGCTGGCCGCAGCACCAATTGGCTGCACCGAGCCGCGGTCGGAGTTCATGGTACGGGTCGCCGCGGACTGCTCCGCCGGAGACCGCGCGGCCTGCCATTTGCTGCACGCACCGCCGGACCCATCGGCCTTCAGCGGATTGAACGACACCCAGTCTGGCTCACGCGGGCTGGTTCAAGAGGACTTGGAGGCGATGATACGCGGGATGGCGCAGGCTCGCTCGTCGCCACGGTTCCGCCCGGCGGACGGTACCCGCTAGGCGCGTCGGATGCCATCCGAATCGCCTGCCCAGAGCTGGGCAGGCGTCCAGGTCGGTTGGCCTAGTGACGGCTTGGCTTAGTAGCGGCGATAGCCGCGGCGATAATGACGGCGGTAGTAGCGGCGGCGGCGATACTGCACCTCCTGCACCGTGGCCGTGCCCTCGGTCAGGACGGCCGGAGCGGACATGTCCGTCGCCGGCAGCAGGGCGGCCAGGGACGGCGACAGCCCGTGGGCGAGCGGCGCCGCGTCCGCCGGGGTGACAACGGTGGTACCGGCTAGGCCGGCCAGCAGGGTGAAGGCAAATAGAGTACTGCGCATGAAGTCACCTCGGTTTAAAGCGGTAGCGAGAGAGCACCCGGAAGGTAGCGGCCTCGGAACTATCCTGCTTCAATCCAGCCTTGGTTGCATCCCGGAATCTTCGTCGGGTTGCCGATCTGTCTGCGATGTGGGCAACGCTGCAACGGTTACGGAGCCGGGCGCCGCGATGCTGGCGCCGAGATAGGTCGCCACCACGCGCGCATCCCCGGCCAGCGCGGCGTTCGGGCCTTGCAGGACCACCTGGCCGGTTTCCAGCACATAGGCGTAGTCGGCCACTTGCAGCGCGGCGCGGGCGTTCTGCTCCACCAGCAGGATCGCGCAGCCGCGGCTGCGCAGCCCGGCGATGATGCGGAAGATTTCGCGCGTGATCAGCGGCGCCAGGCCCAGGCTGGGTTCGTCGAGCAGCAGCAGGTCGGGATGCGCCATCAGGGCGCGGCCCAGCGCCAGCATCTGCCGCTCGCCGCCGCTGAGGGTGCCGGCCTGCTGGCGGCGCCGCTCGCGCAGGCGGGGGAACAGGGCATACACGTCGTCCATCGCCGCCCGCGCCGCCGATGCGCCGGACCCGCGCAGGCGGAAGCCGCCGAGCCGCAGGTTGTCCTCCACCGTCATGGTGCCGAACAGCTCGCGCTTTTCCGGGACCAGGCACATGCCGGCGCGGACCCGGTCCTCGATCCCGAGGCGGCCCACCTCCTGGCCGGCGAAGCGCACGGCGCCGCGGCCGGGGTGGACGCCCATTATGGCGTTCAGCAACGTGGTCTTGCCGGCGCCGTTCGGTCCGATGACGGTCACGATCTGCCCGGCGCCGACCTGCAGGCTGACGTTGTGGACGGCGCCGATGCCGCCGTAGGAGACGCTGAGGTTCGAGACGTCGAGGACGGTCATGCTGGGGGCCGGCGATGGGGGGCTGTGAGAGCACGCGGATTTGCGGCTTCTCCCTCTCCCTCCGGGAGAGGGTTGGGGTGAGGGGGCGGGCAAGCGCGGACCTCCCCTATGCTGGACTGGGTTGTTGCGGCGCTACCGGCACGCCGCTCAGCAGCCAAGACCCCCTCACCCCGACCCTCTCCCGGAGGGAGAGGGAGAAGGGCGCGCCTCTGCATCACGCGACCGACCCCAGGTATGCCTCGATCACGCGCGGGTCGGCGCGTACGGCGGCGGGCTTGCCCTCGGCGAGCTTGGCGCCGAACTCCATCACCACTAGACGGTCCGCCAGGTTCATCACGAAGTCCATGTCGTGCTCGACCAGCAGCACCGTCACCCCGTCGCCGCGCAGGCGGCGCAGCAGGGCGGCCAGTTCCGCCTTCTCGGCATGGCGCAGGCCGGCTGCCGGCTCGTCCAGCAGCAGCAGCACCGGGTCCAGGCACAGAGCGCGGGCGATCTCCACGATGCGCTGCTGGCCCAGCGCCAGGCTGTCGGCGGGCTGGTCCACGTGGGCGGCCAGGCCGACGCGGGCGATCTGGCGCCGGGCTTCCGCCATCAGCCCGGCCTCCTCGGCGCGGTCCAGGCGGAGCAGGGCGCGGACCGGTCCGGCGCGGCCGCGCAGGTGGGCGCCGAGCGCCACGTTCTCCAGCACGGACATGCCGGGCACCAGCTTCACGTGCTGGAAGCTGCGGGCGATGCCCAGGGCGGCCACCTGCGGCGGCGTGCTGCCGGATATGTCCCGGCCCTGGAACCGGATTTGCCCGGCATCCGGTTGCGCCACGCCGGTTAGGAGGTTGAACGTCGTGCTCTTGCCGGCGCCGTTGGGGCCGATCAGGCCGACGATCTCGCCGGCGTCGAGGTGCAGGCCGATGCCGTTGACCGCGACCAGGCCGCCGAAGGTCTTGCGCAGGCCGGTCGCCGCTAGCACGGGGGCGCCTCGGGCGGGCAGGGTGCGGGCGGGCAGGGTGCGGGCGGGCAGCGGTGGGGCGTCCCTCGTTGGCCGCGCCGCGCCGGGCTTGCGGGGCCAGATGGCGCGGGACAGGCGGCGCAGAAGCGGCCACAGTCCCTCCGGCGCGGTTTGCAGCACCAGGACCAGCAGGACGCCGAACACGATGCCCTCGTAGTTGCCGCCCTGGCCGAGCAGCCGGGGCAGCACGTCCTGCAGGACGTCCTGGATCACCGTCACCAGGCCTGCGCCCAGCAGCGCGCCCCAGACCGACCCGGCGCCGCCCAGCACCGCCATCAGCAGGTAGTCTATGCCTGCCGACAGGCCGAACGGCGTCGGGTTCACGCTGCGCTGCATGTGGGCATACAGCCACCCCGCCAGCCCGGCGAGCACCGCGGCATAGGTGAAGGCCAGCATCCGCGTGCCCGGGAGGTTCACTCCGAAGCTGGCCGCCGCCGCGGCACCGCCGCGTAGCGCGCGGATCGCCCGGCCGACCCGGCTGTCCATCAGGTTGCGCGTCAGCAGCAGCACCGCCGCCACGGCCACCCACACCACAGCAAAGTATGCCCGGCTGTCGGTCAGCGCGAGGCCGCCGGCCCGCAAGGGCGGGATGCCGGAGATGCCGTCGTTGCGCCCGACCAGGTCCAGGTTGCCGAACACATAATACAGGCTGACAGCCCAGGCGATGGTGCCCAGCGCCAGGTAGTGCCCGGACAGCCGCAGCGTTACCGCCCCGATCAGCAGCGCCGCGAGGCCGCTGGCCAGCATCGCCACCGGCAGGGTCAGCCACGGCGACCATCCGGCCTGCGTCGTCAGCAGCGCCGTGGCATAGGCGCCGAACCCCATGAACGTCGCCTGCCCGAACGAGGTCATGCCGCCGTAGCCCGTCAGCACCACGAGGCCGATGGCGACGATGCTGGCGAGGCCGGCGTAGTTGGCCAGCGTGATCCAGAAGTTCGGCACTCCGGGGATGATGGGCACGGCGAGCCAGAGGGCCAGCAGGAGGAGGGGGAGGACGCGGGTCATGCAGGGTGGGCGGCTGCTCCCTCTCCCTGCGGGAGTGGGTTGGGGTGAGGGGGTCTTGGAGGGCCGCCGCCCTTTGGGGGGTTGTGTCGCAGCGGCAATGGGAGTTCCCCGCTCCGCAGCCAAGACCCCCTCACCCCGGCCCTCTCCCGGAGGGAGAGGGAGCAGAGGACGCCCGTCATTCTTCTTCTGCGGGGGTGCGGAGGGAGCGCCAGAGCAGCACGGGGATGATGACCGTGAACACGATCACCTCCTTGAATGCGCTGGCGTAGAACGAGGACAGGCTTTCGACGCAGCCCACCACGATGGCCGCGAGCGCCGCCACCGGGTAGCTGGCGAGGCCGCCGATGATCGCGGCGACGAAGCCCTTGAGGCCCACCAGGAAGCCGCTGTCGTAATATACCGTCGTCAGCGGCGCGATCAGGATGCCGGACAGCGCGCCGATGCCGCCCGCCAGCACGAAGGCGATCCGTCCGGACAGCGACGTGGCGATCCCCACCAGACGCGCGCCCAGCCGGTTCACCGCCGTCGCCCGCAACGCCTTGCCCGCCAGCGTGCGGTCGAAGAACAGGTACAGCGCCAGCATGAGGGCCAGCGTGACGCCGACGATCCACAGCGCCTGGCCGGGAATCGTCAGGGGGCCGAGATCGTAGCGTTCCTCCGAGAACCCGGCGGCGCGGTATCCCTCTGGCCCGAAGAGCACCAGCCCCAGCCCCAGCAGGGCCAGGTGGACGCCGATGGAGGCGATCAGCAGCACCAGTACCGAGGCCTCGGCCAGGGGCTGGAACGCCAGGCGATACAGGTATGGCGCCATCGGCGTCACGATGGCCAGGGTCAGCAGGGCCTCCATGAGCACGCCGGGCTTGGAGGGCACGAGGCGTACGGCTAGCAGGACCAGCGCCGGCACCAGCAGGCACTCCGCGGCCAGGCGGGCGACGACGCCCGGCGTCAGCGTGCGCCATGCCGCGCCCAAGCCGGCCAGCATGGCGGCGGCGCCGAGTGCGGCCAGCAGCCAGATGCTGCCGGGGACCCGGCCCTCGTCCAGCGCGGCATAGGTCAGCGCGCCATAGGCCACGAACTCGCCCTGCGGGATGAGGATGACCCGTGTGACCGCGAACACCAGCACCAGGGACAGGGCGAGCAGCGCATAGATGGCGCCGTTCACGACCCCGTCCTGCAACAGGATCAGGGCGATGTCAGCGTCCATGGGGGGGGCGTTGTTCTCCCTCTCCCTCCGGGAGAGGGTTGGGGTGAGGGAGGCCGCACGCGCGGTCATTGCGGTTGCCGGAGCCAAACTCGGACAGGACTGCCCTTGTTGTTTCCCTCACCCCGGCCCTCTCCCGGAGGGAGAGGGAGCAGGACATGCTCAGGGCAGCATCTTCCAGGTGCCGCCCTGGATCGTCACCATCACGCGCGCGCGCTTGTCGAAGCCGTTGTGGTCCTGCGGCATCATGTCGGAGATGCCGTGCGTCAGCACCAGGCCGTGCAGCCCCTCCAGCGCGTCGCGCAGGGCGGCGTGGAACTCCGGCGTGCCGGGCCGGGCGGACCGGAGCGCGGTGGGGATCGCCGCGTCCAGCATGAGCGCGGCGTCATAGGCATGGGCGCCGAAGGTGGCGACGGTGCCGGGGCCGTTGGACTCCTCGTAGCGGCGCACATAGTCCGAGGCCACCGCCTTTATCGGGTTGCCGGCTGGCAGTTGCGAGGCGACCAGGACGGGGCCGGACGGCAGGATCGTGCCCTCCACGTCCTTCCCGCCGACGCGGATGAAGTCCATGTTGGCGACGCCGTGAGTCTGGTAGTAGGCGCCGCGGTAGCCCCGCTCATGCAGGGTCTTCTGCGGCAGGGCGGCTGGCGTGCCTGCGCCGGCGATCAGCACGGCCTGCGGCTTGGCTGCGATCAGCTTCAGCACTTGGCCGGTCACGCTGGTGTCGGCGCGGGCATACTTCTCGACCGCGACCAGCTTGATGCCGTGCGCGTCCAGCGCCCGCGTCGCCTCCGTCAGCCAGCCGTCGCCGTAGGCGTCGTTGAAGCCGATAAAGCCTACGGTCTTGATGCCGGCCTTATCCATGTGCTCGGCGATGGCGTCGGCCATCAGGCTGTCGTTCTGCGGCGCCTTGAACACCCACCGGCGCTGCGCGTCCATCGGCTGGATCAGCCGGGCGGACGCCGCGAGCGTGATCATCGGCACCTGATGCTCCGCCGCCACATCGATCATCGCCAGCGATGCGGGCGTTGTGCTGGAGCCGATGACGGCGTCAACCTTGTTCTCGTCAATCAGCTTGCGGGTGTTGGCGACGGCGCGGGTGCTGTCGCCGCCGTCGTCCAGGACGATATATTCGACGCTCTGCCCGTCGATCTCCTGCGGCATCAGGGCGATGCTGTTGCGTTGCGGCACGCCCAGGCTTGCCGCGGGGCCGGTGGTGCTGATAGTGACGCCGACCTTGACCTGGGCGGCGGCTGGCCGGGCCAGTGCGGGGGCCAGCACGGCGGCTGCGGCAAGCAGGATTGCGAAGCGCCGGTGCATGGCCCGTGTCCCCCGGTTAGGCCCGCCGAGGCGGACGTATTTTCCCTTGCGCAACTGGTATGTCCCGGCCCGGGAGGTGTCAAGGAAGGCAGGGTAGCGTACGGTCCATCACGGCAGCAGATGCCAGGCGCCGTCCTGGATCGTGACCATCACCCGCGCGCGCTTGTCGAAGCCGTTGTGGTCTTCGGCCGTCATCTCGGAGATGCCGTGCGTCAGCACCAAGCCGTATTGAATTTCAAGCGCGTCGCGCAACTTGGCGGGGAACTCCGGCGTGCCGGGCTTCGCGCTCAGGAGCGCCACGGGGATCGCGGTTTTCAGCATGATCATGGCGTCGTAGGCATGGGCGCCGAAGGTGGCGACCGTGCCGGCGCCGTAGACGGCCTCATACTGATCTACGTACTCCTGAGCCAGCTCCTTCACCGGGTTGCTGTCCGGCAGCTGCGACGCGACCAGTATCGGGCCGGCCGGAAGCACCGTGCCCTCCACATCCTTTCCGCCGACGCGGATGAAGTCCTTGTTGGCGACGCCGTGGGTCTGGTAGTACTTGCCGGCGTATCCGTGCTCGTGCAGCGCCTTCTGCGGCAGGGCGGCAGGGGTGCCTGCGCCGGCAATCAGCACCGCGTCTGGATGCGCCGCGATCAGCTTCAGCACCTGGCCGGTCACGCTGGTGTCGGTGCGCGCGAACTTCTCCACCGCGACCACCTTGATGGTCATGGCTTCCAGCGCCCGAGTCGCTTCCTTCAGCCAGCCGTCGCCGTAGGCGTCGCTGAAGCCGATGAAGCCCACGGTCCGCACGCCGGCGCGGAACATGTGCAGGGCGATGGCATCTGCCATCAGGCTGTCGTTCTGCGGCGTCTTGAACACCCAGCGCCGCTGGTCGTCCATCGGCAGGATCACGGCGGCGGAGGCCGCCAGGGAGATCATCGGGACATGATTCTCCCCCGCCACGCTGACCATCGCCAGCGACGCGGGCGTGGTGCTGGAACCGACGATCGCGTCCACCCCTCCGTCAATCAGCTTGCGGGTGTTGGCGACGGCGCGCGTCGGGTCCGATCCGTCGTCCAGGACGATGTATTCGATGCCCATGCTGCCGATGCCCTTCGGCAGCAGCGCGATGCTGTTGCGCTGGGGGATGCCCAGGCTCGCCGCCGGACCGGTCGTGCTGATGGTCACGCCGATCTTGATCTGGGCGGCAGCTGGCTGCGACAACGCAGGCATGAACATCATGGCTGCGGCAAATAGGGTTGCAAAGCGCCAGCGCATGGCTCGTATTCCTTGTGAGAGCCGCCGGTGCGGGCCTGGTATTCCGCCGCACTGGTACGTCCCGCCTTACGAACGCGTCAACAACAGGAGCGTCATGAATTGTAGCACGACGGCGGCTGCGGTGGTCGAAAGCCTGGCCGCACACGGGATCAACACGGTCTATGGCGTGCCTGGCGTCCATAACGACCCGCTGTTCGACGCCCTGTACGGCGCGCGGAACCGGATCCGGATGCTCCATGCCCGGCACGAGCAGGCGGGCGCCTACATGGCGCTCGGTGCGGCGCTGGCCACCGGGCGGCCGCAGGCCTACGCCGCCGTGCCGGGGCCGGGCATCCTGAACACCGGGGCGGCGCTGCTGACGGCATGGGGCATGGGGGCGCCGGTGCTGGCGCTGGCCGGGCAGATCCCGGCGCATGCCATCGAGCGCGGATACGGCTACCTGCACGAGATGCCGGACCAGCTCGGGATGCTGCGGCACGTCACCAAGCACGCCGCGCGGATTGCCGGGCCATACGATGCGTCGGCGCAGGTGGCGCGGGCCATGCACGCCGCGCTGTCCGGGCGGCGGCGGCCGGTAGCGCTGGAATGTGCGATAGACGTTTGGGCGCAGTCCGGCCCGGCTCCGCTGGCCGCGCCGATCCCGCCGGTGACGCCCCCAGTGGACCCCGATGCCATCGAGCGCGCGGCCCGCATCCTAGGCGCGGCCCGGCGGCCGCTGATCGTCGTGGGCGGCGGCGCGGAGGACGCGGCGGAGGAGCTGCGGCAGGTGGCGGAGCTGCTGGAGGCGCCGGTCGTCTCCTACCGCCGGGGCCGCGGCATCCTGCCGACGGATCACCGCCTGGCCGTCAGCTTTCCGGTGGGACGACGGTTGTGGGCCGATGCCGACGCGGTGCTGGCGGTCGGAACGCGGCTGTATGTGCCGCAATCGGCCTGGGGCACCGACGACGCGCTGCAGATCGTGCGGCTGGACGTGGACCCGGAGGAGCCGGACCGGTTCCAGCCGCCGGCCTGCGCGGTCGTGGCGGACGCCGCCGCCGGGCTGCGTGCGCTGATGGGGAGGTTGCCGGCGCACAGCCCGGTCCGGCCGTCGCGGGAGGAGGAGCTGGCCGGGCACCGCGCCTGGCTGGCGGAGCGGCTGACGCGGCTGGAGCCGCAGATGGGGTTCCTCGGCGCCATGCGGGCCGCGCTGCCGCCGGACGGCATCCTGGTGGACGAGGTGACGCAGATGGGCTTCGCCGCCCGGATCGCGTTTCCCGTGCCGGGGCCGCGGTCGTTCTTCTCGGGCTACCAGGACAACCTGGGCTATGGTTATGGCACCGCGCTGGGGGCCAAGGCGGCGTGCCCGCACCGCGCCGTGCTGAGCATCGCGGGCGATGGCGGCTTCGCCTACCAGGCGATGGAGCTGGCGACGGCGGCGCTGCACAACCTGGCCGTCGTGGTGGTGGTGTTCGACGACGGCGCCTTCGGCAACGTCCGGCGCATCCAGCGCGATGTTTATGGCGACCGGCAGATCGCGTCGGGGCTGCATAACCCGGACTTCGTACGGTTTGCCGAGTCGTTCGGCGTCGCCGCCTTCCGCGCGCATACCGCGGCGGAGTTGGAGGCGCGGCTGCGGGAGGCGTTCTCCCTGAACGCGCCGGCGCTGGTGCACGTGCCGGTGGGCGAGATGCCGAGCGCATGGGACTTGATCATGATGCCGCCGGTGCGCGGCAGGCCGGCGCGGCGGGCGCTGCCGTAGGGCGGTCGCGCCTGGCGTGCGGGCATGGACGCCGCAAGGTTGGAGCGGCGGCGGGCGGGGGCGGCGCTACATCTGCACTCCCGCATGGCCCTGCGGCGCTGCGGTCAAAGGATGCTGCTGCACCTCCCGGGCTGCAGCGGCGAGGATTGCGGGATCGTCCCAGCCTGGCCGGCGCCAGGCCGCCGCGCCACTGGCGGCGCGTCCTCGCCCAGCCCGGGCAGCACCGGCGGCGCCAGCCACGCCAGGGCCAGCGACCCGCCGAACCCGGACAGGACAGCTACGTCCGCGGCCCCCCGCACGAGGGCGAGGGCAAGCCCGCCCTCGATGGGGAGGTCGGGCAGCACGGACCCGGCCTATGGCGCGACGGTGAAGGTGAAGCTGCCCTCGGACTTGTGGGTGTCCACCGCGGTTGCGCGCCAGACCACCTTGTAGGTGCCGGGCCGCAGAGCGCCGAGGCTGATGGCCAGGCGCTTGGGGTCGCCGCCGGCCACGTGCAGGTCGGCATGGTCCACCTGCGCCCCGGCGGCATCGGTCACTGTGACCGTGCTGAAGCGCGGCTCGACCGCTTCGCTGAAGGACAGCTCGACCTGCGGCGGCGCGGCGTGGACCGTGCCGCCGACCGGCGGGTCGGCCTGGCGGAGCTGCGCATGGGCATGGGCGAGGCAGGGCGCGAGAAGGCAGGGCATGGCCAGGAGCAGCGCCGCACAGGCAGCGCGCAGGGTGTCGTGCATGATGGGTCCTCCGGATCAATAATTGAAAATCGGCTTGCCGAGGCTGTTCGGGAACAGGTCGTCGAAGAACAGGTGGATCTGGGTGATGACACCCACGAACCTCCCGGACGCCCGGTTGGCGGGGATCAGCGCCTCCAGCCCGACCTGGTAGCCGTCGCCGCCGTAGATGACCCCTGGCGCCACCACAAGCTGGGTGCCGAGGTTGCTGGGGCGCCCGGCCGGGGAGGAGTAGGCGACCTCCACCAGCGGCGTCAGCCGGTTGAAGAACCCTGGCAGGCCGAGGTCCCGCACCTGGGATTGCAGGTAGGGCATGCTGTACTGCAGCGATAACCCGCCCACGAGGCGGTTGGCATAGCCGGTGTTGAACTGCTGCGCCGCCAGTCCGGTCACGCCGCCCGTGGCATTGGCGGCCAGGTCCGGCGTGCCGCCGTTGATCGCCTTCAGCTTCTTGTCGGCGACCGTGAAGCCGATCGTGCCGGTGATGGCGAAGGGGCGCAACGCCGGCACCGGCACGTCGCCGAACCCCTTGCCGAAATAGACCGTGGGCGTGGTGCTGCCATACTGGTCCGCGCCGGTATGGGCGGTGCCGGTGCGCGCGAACTCCCGGATGACGCCCAGGGACAGGATGGTCTCGTGCGGGGCATTGACCCAGGCCTGATACTTCAAAGTGACGTTGATGTTCTGGAAGCCGGTCAGGGTTTTGCCGAACTGCTGGGTGCGGACGGTGTAGCCGTCGTTGATGCCGACGGCGAAATGCTCGGTGATGCGCTTAAAGTATTCGGCGGACAGGTTGTACTGGTAGCCGTGGCCGGTCTCGGGGTCGTTCGGCAGGCGCTGGTAGGTGAAGGTGGGGAGGGATGCCTCATCGGCGACGCCGGGGTCGTCAATGGTGAGGGTGACCGGGAACACCCGGGCGCCGGCGATGGCATGGGCGTGGGCAGCCGCGCCGCCCAGCAACGTGGGCAGGCTGACGGCCGCGGCCGCCGCGAGAAGTATGCGTTTCATGGAACATGGTCCTGGCAGGAGGGACTGGGGCGGCCACGCACAGGGCGCCGCCGCGGGGGAAGTCCGGTCAGGCCAGGCGGGGTGGTCCGGTCGGGTAGGTGGCGGCAAGCACGGCCGCGGCTGGCGGTGCATGTGCGGGCGGCAGGAAGGCGTGGCGTGGCGCGGGCACGGCAGGCAGGGCCGGCAATGGCGTACCGGGGTCCGGCACGACCGCGGCGGCCGCAAGCGCGTGGCAGGCGGGACAGAGCGCGCATGCCATCCCGTGATGCGCGTGGCCTGACGGCTCCGTCCCGTCAGGGCTGCCGGGTGTGTCTGCGTGGCAGATCGGGATGTCGCCGAAGGGCGACGCCAGAGCCGGGACTTGGGGCGCCACCGGATCGGGCATGGCCGGGCGGAGGGCGACCAGGCTGAGCAGCGCCAAGATGGCCACGAGGAGGCCTGGGATGGAGCAGCGCGGGCCGGAGGAGCGCATAGGCTTCATTTCGGATGCGATGCTAGCACACCGGCGCAGGGTGAACAGTCGTAGTTGGGGTTTCAATAGTTGGTTTGAGTAGGCTCCGGGTGGGTCCAGCGGTGCTTTTTCGCGACGGGTGCGCTGGGAACCTTGACCCGATGCGACGGCATCGGGGCTGCGGCCCTTCCTGTCCGGCATGAGAGATCCCTTGCTGGTCCTCAGCCGGCGCCCACTCAAATAGGCTCTCAGCCGGTGGTGGTCACGGTACGGCCAGGGGTTCCGGTGCGGCCGCGGGTGCTGCGGCCGGCTCTGGCGGCGGTACGGGGGGCACCGTGTAGTCCGGCACGATCCGCGCCTGCGCTCCGGCGATCACCAGCACCCGCTGTCCCAGGGCTAGGGGCGCCGGGTCGCGCTGGGTGACGGACACCAGCTCTCCGTTGCCCTTGCGGACGATATACTCGAACGCCGCGACCTCTCCGGTCGCGCGCTCGATCCCAGAGCCGACCAGCCCGCCGACCACCGAGCCGCCGAGCGCCGTCAAGGCCGTCCGCACGCCGCCGCCTGGCGCCTGCGCGCCGCCGAGGCCGCCCGCCGCGGCGCCGGCCGTGCCGCCCAGGGTGCCGTCCGGGCTGACGGCCACCTTGCGTATGCCGGCGACGACGCCCTGCTCCACCTTCGCGGCCTGCTGCACGGCGCCGGACGAATAGGTGTCGGGTGAGTAGCTGGGCCGGCAGCCTGGCAGGGCAGCAAGCAGGAGGACGGCCGGCAGGAGGAGGCGGGGGAACATGGGGGCCGGGTTCTACCCCGCTGCGCGCTGCGCTGAAAGCAGGCCGCCCTGGGGCGGGCCAAATTCCCGGCTAGAACATCGCGATCAGCGCGATGCCTGCCACCATCAGCACCCCGCCGATCACCCGCCATATGTTGAGGGCGTGCTGCTCGATCCCAAACCAGCCGAAGTGGTCCACGGCGAGGGACATCAGGATGTTGGCGGTGATCGTCAGGCCGCCGAACGCCCCGGCGCCGATCTTGTCCACGAACAGCAGCCCGGTGATTACGGCGAATGCGCCGGCCAGCCCGCCCAAGGGCGCCCACCAGGGCATGCCGGACAGCCCCTGCGCGGTCGGCAGCGGCTTGGGGACGCAGAAGAACAGGATCGCCAACATGAAGACGATCGGCAGGAACGAGACGATGCTGGCCAGCCACGGGTTGCTCAGCGCGCCGCGCAGCGCGCCGTTCATCGGCGGTCCCCAGGCCTGCAATGCGCCGCAGACCAGGATGATGGGATACAGCCAAGCTGCGCTGATGTTCTGCACCGGTTTTGCTCCTTTGTCGGGATTGTTGGCCGTGGTCAGCCGAACAGGAGGGCGCCCGCAATTGCGAGCAGCAGCGCGGGCGGCATCACCAGCGCGCCGAGCTTCAGGAACTGCCAGGCGCCGACGCTCTGACCCTCGCGGCGCAAGGCCGTCAGCCACAGGATGGTGGCCAAGGACCCGGTGACGGACAGGTTCGGGCCGAGGTCCACGCCGATCAGGACGGCGGCGCGGACCCGCTCCGGCAGGTCCGCCAGCTCGGCGACGCGGCCTGCGACCAGGCCGGCGGGCAGGTTGTTCACCAGGTTGCAGCCGAAGGCGAGGACCAGCCCGGCGGCCCATGCGGCCTGTGTTGCCGAGTGCTCCACGAAGCCGTGCAGCAGGTCTGCCAGGCGCTGGGTGACGCCGGTATGCTCCAGCGCCTCCACCAGCACGAACAGCCCGGCGACCAGCGGCAGCACACCCCAGGAAATCTCTTTCAGCACAACCGCCGGCCCGGTCTTGGAGCGTAGCAGCACCAGCACCGCCGTTGCCGCGCCCGCCAGGAAGGTCGGCAGGCCCAACTGGATATCGAAGAAGGAGGACGCCAGCAGCACTGCGGCGGTCCCCGCGATGCCCCAGGCCGCCATGCGACCGGCGCCTGACAGCTCCGGCACCTCGATTTCGGCGGACACGTCGTGCAGGTCGCGCCGCTGGGTCCAGCGCAGCACGGCGTAGGTGGCCCCGACCGACAGCAGCGACGGCAGGGCGTAGCGCGGCAGCCATTGCAGCAGCGGCGGCATGTGCGCGCCGTAGATCACCAGGTTGGCCGGGTTGGAAATCGGCAGCACGAAGCTGGCGGCATTGGCGATGAAGGCGCAGGTGAGCAGGTAGGGCAATGGCTTCTCTGCCTTGGCGGTCTTGACCACCGCGGCGACGGCGGGGGTGAGGACGACTGCGGTCGCGTCGTTGGACAGGAACACCGTCACGACGGTTCCGACCAGGAAGACCAAGGTGAACAAGCGGGTCCCCGATCCATGCGCCAGGCGGGCGGCCTGGGCGGCGAGCCAGTCGAACAGGCCCTCCTGCCGGGCCAGCTCCGCCAGCAGCATCATGCCGGTCAGGAACAGGTAAACGTCGAGGCCCCGGGCGACGCCCGCGGCGGCGTCGGCCGGGGACAGCAGGCCTAGCAGCACCAGCAGGGCGGCGCCGGTTACCGCCCACACCCACTCCGGCCAGGAGAACGGGCGCACGATCACCCCGGCGGTCGCCGCGGCGGCGATACCCCAGGTGGCCCAGGGCGAGGCGGCCAGGGCGCCGATCATGCCGCCGCCGGGGCGGCTGCGGCCTGGCCGGTGCGCCCGGTCCCGGTTTCCGGCATCAGCAGCGCGAAGAACGCCAGCCCGGCGCAGGCGATGGCGGCCAGGTACAGGAACCCCGCCGTGAAGCCGAACCACTGCACGACGTAGCCCGCCGTCGCGTTGCTGAGCGTGGCGCCGATGCCCACCGACAGCGCCATCAATCCCTGGGCGACGTTGAACCGGCCGGTCCCCCGCGTCAGGTCGGAGGCGATCAGCACCGAGATCACCCCGAAGATGCCCGCTGCCACCCCGTCCAGCAGTTGTATTGCGACGACGCCGTAAGGGCTGCTGGTCAGCGTGAACAGCACCCCGCGCACCGGCAGCACCGCAAGCGCCGCCAGGAAGATCGTCTTGCGCCCGACCCCGCGCGCCGACGCCTGGCCCACCAGCCAGGCCACGCCGACCATCACGAACTGCGCCACGATGATGCAGGCCGACAGCGCCGCCGTATCCGACCCCGGATGCGCCTGCGCCAGCACCTGCCCGGCCATCGGCAGCATCGCCGCGTTGCCGAAATGGAACAGCACGACGGAGGCCAGAAAAATCTGCAGGTCTCGCCGGCGCAGCAGGTCGCGGAAGGGCAGCGGGCCGCCGGCGGCGGTGGCGTCCTCGCCGCCGCGCGCACGGTCGTGGTCAATCTCCGCGGGATTGATGAGGGTGACGGCGACGGCGCTGGACAGGGCGAAGGCGCAGACGAGGTAGAAGATCCAGTGGTAGCCGAGATAGGTCCCGAGCGCCCCGGCCAGCACGGCGGCGATCAGGTTGCCGGCGTGGTTGAACGACTCGTTGCGGCTGACCCGCGCGTCCAGCAGCCGCCGCCCGACCAGGCCGAGCGACACCGCCGCGATGGCCGGCGGGATGACGGCGGACGCCGCGCCCAGCATGGCCTGGGCGGCGATCACGGCGAGGAAGTGCGGGTAGGCGGCGATCAGCAGGCAGCCCAGCCCGATCATCAGGCCGGACCCGGCGATCAGCAGCCGCTTGGCCTTGGTGCCGTCCACCAGCAGTCCGGCCGGAACCTGGACGATTGCGGCAGCGATGGAGGATGCGGCCATCGCGATGCCGATGGCGCCGGAATCCCAGTGCTCCCCGCCCTTGAGGAACACGGCGAGGTATGGCCCCACTCCGTCGCGCACGTCCGCCATGAGCACGTTGATGGCGTCCAGCCCGTGCAGGGAGCGGGTGGAGGGTTGAGGGTCCCTGCCCGCTCCGGCGGCCTGCCCGGCGCCGGCGGCCATGGTTGGGATAGCTGGCATGTCTTCCTTTTGAGGTTCGGGCCGCGCTGGATGTCCATTCCGGCATGTGCCAACGCCACCGGCGTTGCCTGCCCCTTTCCCGAGTGAAAGGGGCGGGCCGCCGCCGTGGCAAATGCAAACGCCCTACCACGGCGGGGAGACAGCGGGCGCCTTGGCCGGACTACTGCGGCGCAGCGGGCGGCGGTGCGGCGTCCGGTCCGGGGCCGCTACCCGGGCGGGGTCCTGGACCGTGTCCCGGGCCATGCCGAGGCGGGGCGGCGATGGGCGTCGTGCTCGCGGCGTCCGGTCCGATGGCCTGCGCCGCGATCACCCGGCCGAGCGGCCCGGCGTAGCCCTGCCCCTGCACATAGACCGTAGAACCTGGCGCGATCTGGGCCGCCAGGCGCTGCGCTTCCGGAGGTGGCATGTGGATCAGGGTGCCGTCCTCCAGCAGCGCGCCGTTGACCTCGCCGCGCGGGCCGTGCAGGGCGGCCTTGACGCGGCCTTGCGCCGTCAGCGCCGGCTGGTCGGGGGCGCCGGGGCCGCGCGAGCGGGCGTCCGGGCCACGCGGGCCGTGCGGGCCTTCGCCCGGGCCGGTGTCGGTGACGGTTGCGCCGCCGGCGTCGTTGCTGACCTGCATGGCCTGCACCAGCGGCAGGTTGCGGGCGCGCAGGCCGTGGATGGTGACGGCGTCGCCGGGCTTCACCGCGGCGACGAGCTGGGCGCCCAGGTGCGGCGGGGTGTGGACCTCGGTGCCGTCGGCCAGGATCAGGCCGTCCACGTCGCCGCGGGGGGTCAGGCTGTACTGGGCGACCTTGCCCTGGATGGCGGGGAGCTGGGCGGGGTCGTAGGCCGCGGCGCCCATCACGTTCTGGGCGACCGCCACCCCGGCGCCAAGGCCGGCTGTGGCCAGCACGCCTGCCAGCAGGATGTTGCGTGTCTTCATGGTGTCCTCCGTGCCGGGCCTCATGGCCGACACGGAGGACGTCGCAACCACCGTGCCAGTAACTGGGGCAAAACCCCGGGCACGCAGTTGCAGCAGAACAAAGGTCAGAGTGGGTCGGTAACTCTACCACCTTGAATATATGCGGCTTTTTTCGTTCTTTTAGTGATATAGATTGGAATGCGGTTCGTCTTTGCCCGGGGTTTTGCCCCAGTTACCCGTGCCAGACTTAACTAGCTGATTTAGTTGGGTTCAGCCGGCCGGGTCCTCTGGTCCCGCGTCCGAATCGGGGACATCGTCCGTCCCATTTGGGGACGCGTCCAGCCCGTATCGCGCGAGCTTCTGATACAGGAGCTGCCGCCGGATGCCGAGCTGTTCCGCCGCCGCCGCCCGGTTTCCGCCGGTCGCGGCCAGGGCGCGGCGGATCATCTCCGCTTCCAGCCGCGCGACCGCCGCCGGCAGGGAGCCGGCCAGCCAATCGGCGGACGCCGCCGCAGGCTCTGGTGCCGCGCTGCCGGAGGCGCCGAGGAAAGTAAGGTCCGCCGCGGTGATCACCGGGCGGCGCACGAGGGTGGCGGCGCGGGTCATAGCGTTCACCAGCTCCCGCACGTTGCCGGGCCAGGCGTGGGATAGCAGCCGGGCGGCGGCGGCGGCATCCAGGCGCTTGGGCGGGGCGCCGGGGGTGGCGAGCGCCAAATAATGCTCGGCCAAGGGGATGATGTCCGCCAGGCGGTCCCGCAGCGGCGGGATGGCGACGGGGACGACGCCGAGGCGGTAATACAGGTCCTCGCGGAACCGCCCGTCGCGCACGGCCTGCGGCAGGTCGCGGTGGGTGGCGGCAATCACGCGGACGTCCACCGGGACGGGCCGTCCGCCGACGGGGGTCACCACGCGCTCCTGCAAGGCGCGCAGCAGCTTGGCCTGCATGGGCGGCGCCATGTCGCCGATCTCGTCCAGGAATAGGGTGCCTCGCTGCGCCTCGCGGAACGACCCGGCGCGGTCCGCCACCGCCCCGGTGAAGGCGCCGCGGACACGGCCGAACAGCAGGCTTTCGAGCAGCTCCGCGGGGATGGCGGCGCAGTTCACCGGGACGAAGGGCGCGGCGGCGCGGCGGCCGTGGCGGTGGATGGCGCGGGCCACGACCTCCTTGCCGCTGCCGGTCTCGCCGAGCAGCAGCACCGTGGCGTCGCTGTCGGCGAGCAGCCCCACCGCCTTCTGCACGTCCCGCATGGCGGCGCTGGTGCCGATTAGGCTGCCCCCGCCGGGGGAGGCGGGCAGGCTGCCCTCGCCGGGAGAGGCGGGCGCCGAGCCAGGCGGCAATGGTGGGCCGGGGACGGGCAGCATACGGACCAGCAGGGCGCGCAAGCCGTCGCGGCCGACCGGCTTCGCCAGGTGGTCGGCGGCGCCCAGGCGCATGGCCTCGATGGTGTTCTCGCCGGTGGGGACGGCGGTCAGGACGGCGACCGGGGGCGCGTCCGGGCGGGCGCATATGCGGCGCAGGACCTCCATCCCGTCCAGGCCGGGCATGCGCAGGTCCAGCAGCACGGCGTCGGCGCGATGGCGGGACAGCCAGGCCAGCGCGGACTCGCCGTCCGCGGCCTGCTCCGGCTGGTGGCCCAGGTCGGACAGGGTGGTGGCAATGGCTTGGCGCAGGGCGTCGTCGTCGTCCACGATCAGGACGGTGGCCATGCGCTGTCCTCCTGGCGGGATGCGGGGGGCTGCGGCAGGTCCAGGACGAACACCGCGCCGGGTCCGGCGCCGCGCAGGGACAGGCGGCCGCCATGCGCGTCCGCCAGCTCCCGCGCGATGGCGAGGCCCAGGCCGGTGCCGTCGGGGCGTCCGGTGACGAAGGGCTCGAACACCCGGTCCGCCAGAGCGGGGGGCACGCCGGGGCCGGTGTCCCGGACGACCAGGGACAGGCAGCCCGGCGCATGCTCGGCTTGCAGGGTGACGGTGCCGCCTGCCGGGGCGTGGCGGATGGCGTTGGCCAGCAGGTTGTCCAGGATGCGGCCCACCACCTGGGGGTCCAGCACCGCGGCGCCCGCTGCATCCTGGACCGACAGGGTCAGCCGCTTGGCTGCGGCCACGTCCGCATGGGACGCGGCCTGGCTGGACAGGAAGGCCGCGACGTCCACCGGCACCGGGCGCGGCTGCACCCGCTGGGTCATCGCCAGCAGCTCGCCCACCAAGGCGTCCAGCCGGCCGAGCTGTCCCAGCATGTCGCCGATGGCGGCGCGGCGCCTGGCGTCGTCGCCGGCGAGCGCGTTCTCGCCCTGTAGCCGGGCGGCGGCGAGGGGGTTGCGGATCTCGTGCGCGACGCCGGCGGCGATGCGGCCCAGCCCGGCCAGGCGCTCGGCCTGCGCCATGCGGGCGGTCAGGGCGTCAGCGTCCCGCCTGGCGTCGGCCAGGCGGCGTCCGGCGTCGTTGAGGGCGTCCACGATGCGGTCCAGTTCCCGCTCACCGGTGCGGCGCACGGCGGGCATGCCGGCGGCGCCGGCGCCGGCTAGGGCCGCCTCGATCCCGCGGACGTGGCGGCCCCACACCCGCACCAGGCGGCCGAGCCAGGCCGACATCAGCAGCGCCAGCGCCAGCAGCACGGCCAGGCCTGCCTGCAACGGCTGCAGGTCCCCGGTCGCCTGTACGCGCGCCATCGTCCAGGCCGTCATGTCCGGGACCGGGCCGCCCAGTGGGCAGGCTTGCAGCAGCAGGATGCCGGTGCGGGAGGCGATGGAGCGGGCGGCTGGCTGGTCATCGCGCACGGCCTGGGCGTTGACCGCCGCGATGAGGTCGCGCTCTGCCGCTGGCAGGTCGGTCTTGGGGCCGCTGCCGCTGTAGGTCGGGTAGGCGTAGGCGAGCGGCCCGGCGTCGGCCTGCCAGATGCCGCCCTCCACCCCGTCCTGACGCGAGAGCGCCAGCGAAACGGCGGCGGTCAGGCCGGCGCGGAAGGCCGCATCGGACGGCACGACGGCCGGGCCGGGCCAGCCCGCGGTGTAGAAGGCGTAGCGTTCGCCGATCAGGCCGCAGGCGCGGGCGACCACCGCCTCGGCGCGGGCGGCCTGGGCCGCGCTGGTCTGACGGGAGAGCTGCAGCAGCATGAGCGCGACGGCGATGCTGGCGGCCAGGGACAGCAGCCACAGGGCGAACAGGCGCAGGCTTAGCGAGCGCATGTTCGCTTCGCTTGGCCCGGCGTCATAGGTTGGGCCGTTGCCTGGGCGTCTGTCCGCATCGGCGCTTCGTGCCGACCACACTTCGCTTTGACCGTTCTTGCAGCCGCGGCCTTTGCAGGGCGGAACGGCGGAAGTGGCTGCCGCCGCCAGGAGGCTCTGCGGGGGCGGCGCATGGCGCTTCACTTATGCGCCCTACGAGCGTTATGCGGAGTACGGTCAGAGCGGAACCCGGCTACTACTATATGACCGGCCAGGTCCGCTGTCCCGGTGCGCCGGCCCGCGCCGCCCGCCCAAGGCGGCCCTATGCCTTGGCAGGGGCGTTGGCGGCTGCCGGGGTGTCCTTGCGGTTCCGCCGGGCCGGGGTGCCGTCCGGTGCGGATGGTCCGCCGAGCAGCGCATCCACCGCCGGCGACCGCACGATCGTGCCACGCACGAAGGCCTCGTGGTTGGCCTCGATCTGCGTGGGGTCATAGAGGTAGTTGACCATCATGCCGTATGACTCCGCCATGCCGCGCGGCGCGGTGTTGCCGAGCCAGTTCACCCGCTCCAGCCGCGCGCCGTTGCCGAGGTGGAAACGGGCGACGGGATCTCCGGGCCGTCCGGCCGCGGTGGGCGTCGTGAGATACAGCGCGCACAGGCGCGGCAGCACCTGCTCCAGCACCCCGGCGGTTGCGGGGTCGGCCGGCCAATTTTCCCGTTCCAGCAGGTGCTGCAATGCTTCGGCGGCGTCCTCGGTCCCGCCATCCGCCGTCCGCAGCGCCTGCGCGTCGGCATCGCGCAGCAGCCCGGCCCGGTCCTCCGCGCCCAGCCGCCCGCGCAGCCAGCGGCGGAAGCCCGGCACCGGCGACAGGGTCGAGAACCGGGTGATCCCCGGCAGCTCCGCCTGCAGCTCCTCCACTACCTGCTTGATGAGGAAGTTGCCGAACGACACGCCGCGCAGCCCGTCCTGGCAGTTGGAGATCGAGTAGAAGATCGCGGTGTCCGCCGCCACCGGACGGTCGCGCTGGGCCTGCTCGTCGCCGTCGCGGGCCAGCAGGGGCTGGATGGCGGTGGCCAGGCCGGTGGTGAGCGCCACTTCGACGAAGATCAGCGGCTCGCCGGGCAGGGCCGGGTGGAAGAAGCCGAAGCAGCGGCGGTCCGGCGCGAGGCGGCGGCGCAGGTCGTCCCAGCCCTCGATCTCGTGCACCGCCTCGTAGGCGATCAGCTTTTCCAGCACGGCGGCGGGCGTTTGCCAGTCAATGCGGCGCAGGTCGAGGAAGCCGCGGTTGAACCAGGAGGCGAACAGGTGGCGCATGTCGGCATCCAGCGGATGCAGGGCGGTGTCGCCGCGGCCATGGGCGAGCAGGTCCTTGCGCAGCTCCACCAGCCCGGCGGTGCCTCCGGGCGCCATGTTCATGCGGCGCAGCAGCTCCTGCCGTTTCGACTCGGCGGCGTCGGCGAGGGCGGCGGCGCGGCCGGGGGTGGGGTCGTCTAGGTAAGCCTGGGCGGCGGCGCGCAGCGGGGCCTCGGCGGGGAGGAAGTCCTCGGACACGTAGCGGTAGAAGGCCAGCCGGTCCTCGGGGGCCAGGGTTCGCAGGCAGGCCATCAGCTCCTGCGCGACGGCGGCGCCGGAGGCTTCGCCGCGTTCGGACAGCAGCGCGTCGGCCAGGCCGCGGGTGCGGTCGAGCGGCGCCACGGGCCCGCCGGGGCGCAGGGCGCCCGCATGGGAGCGGCCGCGGTCGGCGATGGAGGACCACAGGCGCTCCATCCAGGAGCGGGCGTCGGGGGCGGCTGCGGGTGCCTCGGCGGTGTTGGGGGGCGGTGCCATCCTGCGTCCTTCTGCGCTGCGCTGAGCCGGGCGGGCGTCGTGCGGGTTGGGTTGGCCGGGCGGGCGGATGGAGCCGCACCCGTCGGTTCATGCCTAAAGTACTCCGATCAGCCAAGCAGGGCCAGCGCTGGCATGACGAAACCGGTTGCCTGAGAGCCTGTTTGAGTAGGCATCGGGTCGGCCCAGCAGTGCTTTTGCGTGCCGGGTGCGCTGGGACCTTGACCCGATGCGACGGCATCGCGGCTGTGGCCCTTCCTGCCCGGCACGGAAAATCCCCTGCTGGACCTCAACCGGCGCCCACTCAAATAGGCTCTGAGTAGCGCGTGGCAGGCATGAGCCCCGGCCTTGGACATCCAGCCGCGCGGCATGGCTCCCGCTGCAAGCAGCGTAGCGGTCCCGCCGAGCATGTTGCGTCTGGCCGGTCCCATGCCGGGCTGCCCTACGTGCGTTGCCCGGCCAGCGGCGCAGCCTGGCGCCGGGCAAAGGCAACTCTGCGCGACGCCTGCCTTGCTCCCGGAACTGGTTTGTGGCGCCCCCGTTGCCGCCTTCCATGAAGGCGAACCTCGCTCTGCCAGCTGTCAACTTCTTCATGGCCGACGTCGGCGGGGGCCTGGGCGCATTCCTGTCCACCTGGCTGGCCCAAGCCGCGCATTGGAACCCGGCGGAAATCGGCACCGTGATCGCCGCCGGGTCGCTGGCGGGGGCGCTGCTGGCGGGGCCGGCAGGGGCGCTGGTGGACCGGGTGGCCCGGCCGCGGCTGCTGCTGGCGGTTGCGTGCGGCATCATCGTCGGCGGCGTGCTGCTGCTGCTGCCGGCGCGAGCGTTCTGGCTGGTGCTGCTGGCGCAGGTGATCGTGGCCGGCGGCGGCGCGTTGGGCAGTCCGAGCATCAGCGGCCTGACGCTCTCGGTGGTGGGCAAGACGGGTTACCCGCGGCAGCAGGGCACGAACGAGGCGGCGAACCACGCGGGCAACGTGGTGGCGGCCGGGCTGGTCGGGGTGGTGGCATGGATGGTCGGGCCGACGGCGCCCGTGGCGGTGCTGGTGGTGATGGCGGCGGCGACGCTGGTGGTTGTCAAATTGATGGACGCCAACTCCGTGGACGCCGACCGGATGCGCGGGCGCAGCCGGCGGGAGAAGGGCGCGAAGCGCGGCGCGACCCGCGGCCTGTTCAAGAACCGGCGGCTGCTAGTGCTGCTGGCGGTGGTGGGGCTGTTTCAGTTGGCGAACTCGGCCATGCTGCCCTTGCTGGGCCAGCGCCTGGTGGCGCAGGGCAGCCAGAATGCGACGAGCTGGGTGTCAGGCGGCTTGATCGTGGCGCAGTTGACGATGGTGCCGGTGGCCTTGGTGGCCGGGCGGCTGTCGGACCGGGTGGGGCGGCGCTGGCTGCTGATCGCGGCGTGCGCCATCGTGGCCGTGCGGTGTGCGCTGGCGGCGTTCGCGTCGGCGAACTGGTGGCTGGTGCCGGTGCAGGTGCTGGATGGGCTGGCGGCGGCGCTGTTCAGCGTGGCGGCGCCTGTGGCGGCGGCGGACCTGACCTACGGCACCGGGCGGACGCAGACTGCGCTGGGCGGGATGGGGGCCTTGCAAGCCGGGGGGGCGGCGCTGGCGGGGGTGATGTGGGGGTTTTCGGCGGACAAGCTGGGCTATGCCGTGACGTTCGGGGCGATGGGGGTGTTCGCGATTGCTGCCATCCTGACGCTGCTGACGATCCACCTGTGGGATGAGGGCGGTCAGCCGGAGACCGCCACCGGTGCCGGCGCATCCGGAAACGCCGCGGCCATCAGCGCCACCGTGTAGGGATCGCGTGGTGCTGCGAACACCGCCGCCGCCTCCCCCTCCTCCACCACGCGCCCGGCGCGCAGCACCATGACCCGGTGCGCCAGCGCCCGTACTACCGCCAGGTCGTGGCTGATGAACAGGTAGGCCAGGCCGTGCCGATCCTGCAAGCCGCGCAGCAGGTCCACGATCCCCGCCTGCACCGAGCGGTCCAGGGCGCTGGTGGGTTCGTCCAGCACCACCAGGCGCGGCTGTAGTACCATTGCGCGGGCGATGGCGACGCGCTGGCGCTGGCCGCCGCTAAACTCGTGCGGGTAACGTCCGGCGGCGTCGGCGGGCAGGCCGACCTCACGCAGCGCATCCAGCACCCGGGCGATCCGTGCGGCGCGCGGCAGGCCGGGTTCGTGAACCTGCAGGCCCTCGCCGACGATCTCGCCCATGCTCATGCGTGGCGACAGGCTGCCGTAGGGGTCCTGGAACACGATGCCCATGCGCCGGCGCAGCGGACGCAACTGGGATTGCGACAGGGCGGTGATGTCCTGGCCCAGCACCACGATCCGTCCGGTGGACGCCTGCATCCGCAGCAGGGCCAGGCCGGCCGTGCTCTTGCCGGAGCCGCTTTCGCCGACCAGGCCCAGGGTCTCGCCTTCCCGGATGTGCAGGCTTACGCCGTCCACCGCGCGCACGGTGCCCACCTGCCGCCGCAGCAGGCCACGGCGGACGGAGAAGGTCACGCCCAGGTTCTCTGCCCGCGCCACTTCCGGCGCTCCGGCGGGAATGGGCCGGGGCTGGCCGGAGGGTTCGGCGGCGATCAGCATGCGGGTGTAGGGGTGCTGGGGCCGGGCGAACACGTCGGCCACCGGGCCGTGCTCGACGATCACTCCGTCCTTCATCACGCATACCCGGTCGGCGACCCGGCGGACCACGTTCAGGTCGTGGCTGATGAGCAGCAACGCCAGGCCGCGCGCTCGCCGCGCACGCGCCAGCAGGTCCAGGATCTGCGCCTGGATGGTGACGTCGAGCGCCGTCGTCGGCTCGTCGGCGATCAGCAGGCGGGGGTTGTTGGCTAGGGCCATTGCGATCATCACGCGCTGCCGCTGGCCGCCGCTGAGCTGGTGCGGGAAGGCGTCCAACCGGCGCTCGGCGTCGGGGAAGCCGACCTCGGCCAACAGGGCCGCCACCGCGCCGCGGGCGGGGCGGGTGCCGTGCAGGGACATGGCCTCTCCGACTTGGCGGCCGATGCGGTGCAGGGGGTTGAGGCTGGTCATCGGCTCCTGGAACACGATCCCTGCGGTGCCGCCGCGTGCCTGGTGCAGGGCGGCGGGGCCGGCGTCCAGCATGGGCTGGCCGTCCAGGGTCACGCTGCCAGTGCAGAGGGCGCCGGGGGGAAGAAGCTGCAAGATGGACAGGGCGGTGAGCGACTTGCCGGAGCCGCTCTCGCCGACCAGCGCCAGGGTCTCGCCTGCGGACAGGGTGAAGGACACGCCGTTTACGACGCGGCGGGGGCCGAAGCTGACGGTGAGGTTGGAGACGTCGAGGATGGTCATGGCGTTCCCTGCTCCCTCTCCCTCCGGGAGAGGGTTGGGGTGAGGGGGTCTTGCTTGCGGAGCGGGGCGCGTTCAGTGCCGCCTGGGCCTGGTTCCTCGTGGGCCAATGCACCCCCCAAGACCCCCTCACCCCGACCCTCACCCGGAGGGAGAGGGAGCAGGAAACAGGTGCCCCTCAAATCCCCTTCCTTGGGTCGAAGGCGTCGCGGACGGCTTCGCCGATGAAGATCAGCAGCACCAACACGCCGCCCAGCACCAAGAAGGCCGACATGCCTAGCCAGGGCGCCTGCAGGTTCGCCTTGCCCTGCGCCACCAGCTCGCCCAGGGATGCCGACCCGGGCGGCAGGCCGAAGCCGAGAAAGTCCAGGCTCGCCAGCACCGTCACCGAGCCGGACAGGGTAAAGGGCAGGAAGCTCAGCGTCGCCACGAGGGCGTTCGGCAGGATGTGCCGGCGCATGATGGAGGCATTGGACACGCCGAGCGCTTGGGCGGCGCGCACGTAGTCCAGGTTGCGGCCGCGCAGGAACTCCGCCCGCACCACCCCGGTCAGCGCCATCCAGGAGAACGCCAGCAGGAACCCTAGCAGTATCCAGAAGGTCGGGGTGACGATGCTGCCCAGGATGATGAGCAGATATAGTTGCGGCATCCCCGACCAGACCTCGATGAACCGCTGGAACAGCAGGTCCACCAGCCCGCCATAGAACCCCTGCACGGCGCCTGCCGCGATGCCGATGACGGACGACACCACCGTCAGGGTGAAGCCGAACAGCACCGACAGGCGAAAGCCGTAGATCACCCGCGCCAGCACGTCCCGCGCCTGGTCGTCGGTGCCCAGCAGGTTGCGCAGGCTGGGGGATGCAGGCGCCGGGGTGGGCAGGTCCTTGATGACGGTGTCGTAGCGGAAGGGGATCGCCGGCCACAGCATCCAGCCCTGGGCGTTGATGGCGGCGGCAAGCTGCGGGTCGGTGTAGTCGGCCTCGGTCGGCAGGAAGTCGGGGCCGAAGGTGTCCTCGCTCAGGTCCTGTACGACGGGGACATACAGGTGGCCGTCGAAGCGGACCAGCAGCGGGCGGTCGTTGGCGAGGAACTCGGCGAATAGGCTGAGGCCGAACAGGACTAGGAAGATCATGAGGGACCAGTAGCCGCGCTTGTGGGCGCGGAAGATGGCCAGGCGGCGGCTGGTGGTGGGGGTCATGGCGGGCGCTGCCTGCTCCCTCTCCCTCCGGGAGAGGGTTGGGGTGAGGGGGTCTTGGCTGCGGAGCAGGGCGCCGATGGTGCTGACGGCACACGGCGCAGCATCGGCGAGGGCGGCCCTTGCAAGACCCCCTCACCCCGGCCCTCTCCCGGAGGGAGAGGGAGCAGGAAGCGCACTGCGCTCAACGCCGCGCCTCGAAGTCTATGCGGGGGTCCACCACGGTGTAGAGCAGGTCGCCGATTACTTGCAGCACCAGGCCTAGCAGGGTGAAGATGTAGAGGGTTCCGAACACGACGGGGTAGTCCCGGCGGATCGCGCTCTCGAACCCCAGCAGGCCCAGGCCGTCGAGGGAGAACACGATCTCCACCAGCAGCGCCGAGCTGAAGAGCAGGCCCAGGAACGCGGACGGGAAGCCAGCCACGATCAGCAGCATCGCGTTGCGGAAGACGTGGCCATACAGCACGCGTCCCTCGCCGGCGCCCTTGGCGCGGGCGGTGGTCACGTACTGCTTGCGGACCTCGTCCAGGAAGCAGTTCTTCGTCAGGATCGTCAGGCTTGCGAAGCCGCCCGCCACCAGCGCCACCGTGGGCAGTACCATGTGCCAGGCGTAGTCGGCGACGCGAGCCGGAAACGGCCAGGCATCCGACCCCGGGGTGGTCAGGCCGCGCAGGGGGAAGATCTGCAGGAAGCTGCCGCCGGCGAACAGCACCACCAGCAGGATCGCGAACAGGAAGCCGGGGATGGCGTAGCCCACCAGCACGGCGGCGCTGCTCGCGACGTCGAAGCGGCTGCCGTCCCGCACCGCCTTGGCGATGCCGAGCGGGATGCTGACCAGGTAGATCAGCAAGGTGGACCACAGGCCCAGCGACACGCTGACCGGCATCTTCTGAAAGACGAGTTGCACCACGGTCGCGTCGCGGAAGAAGCTGCGGCCGAAATCGAAGCTGAGGTAGTCCCGCACCATCAGCAGGAAGCGCTCGCCGGCGGGCTTGTCGAAGCCGAACATGCGGACGATCTCCTGCCGCTGCTTCTCGTCCAGGCCGCGGGCGCCGCGGTAGGTGCCGGTGTCGCTGGTGGCGCCGGTGATGCGCTCGGTGGCGCTGCCGCCGCGGCCGCGCGCCTCCGCCATCGCCTGTTCCACCGGGCCGCCCGGGGCGAGCTGGGCGACGGCGAAATTGATGGCGATGATGCCGAACAGGGTCGGCACCAGCAGCAGCAGGCGGCGGAGGATGTAGGCGGCCATTAAGCGCCTGCCTGCTCCCTCTCCCTCCGGGAGAGGGTTGGGGTGAGGGGGTCTTGGCGGCGGCGCGGGGCGTTGCGGGTGCTGGCGGAACGGGGTCGTGCATTGGCGAGGACCGTGCACGAAGACCCCCTCACCCCGGCCCTCTCCCGGAGGGAGAGGGAGCAGGGGCGGTCCGTCGCCATCAGTTCCCGGTCCCGCGGGCTGCGTCCACGCGGGCTGCCTTGGCCGGGTCCACCCACCAGCTATCCAGCACGAAGCCGGTCCGCACCGGCACGTCGGGCCGGCCGAACCGGTCCCAGGCCGCCACCCGGAACGTCTTGTTGTGGTAGTGCGGGATCATGTACCAGCCCCGCAGCAGCACCCGGTCCAGCGCGCGGCCCGCCGTCGCCAGCGTCGCGCGGTCCGGCGCCTGGATGATGCGGTTCACCAGCGCGTCAACCGCCGGATCGCAGATGCCGGCGAGGTTGCTGCCGCCGGGGGTTTTCGCGCCCTCGCAGGTGTACTCGTCGCGCAGCTCGTTCCCTGGCAGGTCGCTGCCGGGGTAGATCATCGTCGTCATGTCATAGTCGTAGTCGTCGGTCAGGCGCTCGAATTGCGCGCGGTCCACCGTGCGAACCTTGGCCTCGATGCCCAGCCGGCCCAGCCATTGGATGAAGGGCAGGGTGATGCGCTCCAGGCTTGGCTCGTTCAGCAGAATGGTGAACTGCATCTGCTCGCCGGCGGCGTTCACCAGCTTGCGGTCCTTTACCGTCCAGCCGGCGTCCTTCAGCAGGGCCAGGGCCTTGCGGAGGCCGTCACGGTTGTTGCCGCTGCCATCGGTCTCCGGCAGCACGAACGGCTCGGTGAACAGCGCCGGCGGGAGGGTCTTGCGGAACGGCTCCAGCAGCGCCGTTTCGGCGGCGTCCGGCAGGCCGGTCGCCTCCTGCGGCGTGTTGCCGAAGTAGCTGGTGGTGCGGACATAGGCGCCGTAGAACAGGTTGCGGTTGGTCCACTCGAAGTCCCAGACCTGGCCCAGCGCCTCGCGCACCCGGGCGTCCCTAAAGACGCTGCGCCGGGTGTTCATGATCCAGCCCTGGATGCCGACCGGCAGATGATGCTCGATGTCCTGCTTGGTCACCAGGCCGTTCTTGACCGCCGGGAAGTCGTAGCTGGTGGCCCACTGCTTCGAGATGTTCTCCTCGCGGTAGTCAATCTGCCCGGCCTTGAACGCCTCGAACAGCACGGTCGGGTCGCCGAAGTATTCCAGCCGCACGCGGTCCAGGTTGTGGAAGCCGATGCCGGCCGGCAGGTCCTTGGCCCACCAATCGGGACGGCGGGCATAGGTGATGCTGCGGCCGAGATCGAAGCGCTCGACGCGGTAGGGGCCGGAGCCCATGGGCGGCTCGGTCAGCGGGCGGGTAAAGTCGCGGGTGCTCCACCATTTCTCCGACATGACGGACATGCCGCCGACCAGCAGCGGCAGGTCGCGGTTCTCGTTGGTCTTGAAGTGGAACACCACCCGGCGCTCGTTTTCCGCCACGCAGTCCAGCACGTCCGTGTAGGCGACGCGGAGGCTGGGGCGGCCCTTCTCCAGCAGGGTCTTGAAGGTCCAGGCGACGTCCGACGCCAGCACGGGGGAGCCGTCGGCGAAGCGCGCCTCGGGCCGGATCTCGAAGGCGATCCACATGCGGTCGGCGGGCATCTCGATGGTCCCGGCCAGCAGGCCGTAGCCGCTGTCGGACTCCTGGGCGGAGCCGACCATCAGGCTTTCCCAGACATGGCCGCCGGCGGTGCCTGCGGCGGTGCCGCCGACGCCGGGCTGCCAACTCGCGCCGAGGCCGAAGGCGGAGTTGCCGCGCAGGATGTAGGGGTTGAACCCGTCGAAGCTGCCGGTCATGCCGAACACCGCCTCGCCGCCCTTGGGGGCCTCGGGGTTGACGTAGGGGAAGTGCGAAAAGTTAGCCGGCAGGGCGGGGGTGCCGAGGATGGTAAGGGCGTGGCTGCGGGTGACGGGCGCCTGGGCGAAGGCCGGGGCGGCGGCCAGCAGAAGGACGAGGAGGGCACGGAGCATGGGGGCGGCCTTTGAGCGGGGTGCCGCCATAGCAGGGGGCGCGGGGCTTGGCGTCAAGCGGTGTGGTGGTCTGTGACAGTGGGTCGGCTGCCGCAGGCAGGTTTGCAAGCGCCAGGGGTCCAGATGCTAGGCTCGCAGGTCAAGCCGGAGAGCAAAGCCTGGGCGTCATCTGAAATCTCAGGGCCGGCTTCCGGGGCTGGAAGTCCATTGGCCCGTCAAAATCTCGGCCCAGGTCGTTTTTGTCCCCGGAGACATGCGCCCTGGCCTGTCGGCCATGTAGCGGGCGAGCTGCCGCCCCGCCTGCGCGATGTCTTCAACGATCCGTTCTGCCGACGCGATCCGGCCGAAGTTTTCCAGGGTGCGGAGGAACGCCCGCGTTGACAGCACGTGCACCTCCGGGAACCTGTCCCGCACGACCCCATCGCCGAACGGGCCGTCCTCGGTCAGGATAAGCGTTGGAACATCCAAGCCGATCCCGGCCTGAGCCTGCCTGAGAAGCCACGCCAGGGCGGCATCGCCGATGCCCAGCGAAGCGTGACGCTCCGGGTCCGCCGTTTCCTCGGATACCGCCTTCTCCCATGCGGCCATGAACGGCGTCGCCAGCACTTCGGCGGGACAGGTGGCCGGATCGAACCAGGTCTCAAGGGTGGCCGTGCCGATTTTGCCGGGGTGCCTCAAGCACTCAGCCTTGATGACGTCGGGAATCCTGACCGGCAGCCGGAACTCCGTAAGCAAGTCCAGCCGTCCGCACGCCGCGAGGCTGATAAGGGGGCCTGTGTCGGAAACGACGACCTGGACCGGCAACCCCCGGCGGGTGTTCACCTGACGGTCAGGTCCTGTCCAGCACGGCGGGCGACGGCCTCCTCGTCGCGCATCAGGCGTGAGATGAGGCTGGCCGCACGGTCGGCCTGCTCCTTTTCACGCGGCAGCAAATCCTTCCGGATCTCGACGCCGGACGTGTGGGCGAACGCATAAAGCTCCATGACATCGGCGGCGCCCGTCAACTGCATCGCACGGTCGGCGGTGATGTCGCCGGATTGCCATGCCGCCAAGGCATCATGCACTGACATCATGGAAACCACCTCCCGGGAGCAACTGGTCGCGCCTGCATCCTAGCCTGCAAGCACCACAGCTATCTACACGGATGCAGGCTTGATGCGGGCAGGATCAGGACGCCCTACCCCGTGCACCCCTCCAGCGCCACCCAGCCCTCCCCGTTTCCCACCCGCGCCCGTACGGCGAAGGTCAGCCGCAGCAGACGGTGGTCCGGCGACACGGCGGCCTCGGCCCAGGACCCGGCGCCCACTGCGGGATGGCGCAGCGTCATCCGCCAGCGGCCCGGCGCCACCGCCGTTACCGGCTCGTCCGCCCGTGCGTCGCGCTTCCAGCCTGGCAGGAACACCGGTACTATCTCGTTGCCCGGCAGCAGGAACCGACTCCAGTAGAACATGAGGGCCAGCGGCGTACGCAGCCCGGGCGGCATCCCGGCCCGCGGCAGGTCCAGGTCCGTCCGCCGCTCCGGCGCGGCGGCCGGGTAGTCGGGCAGCCAGGGCTGGCCGAACCGCGAGGGGTCCCAATGCCCGGCAAAACGGGGGTGGCGGCGGTTGAACTCGGGCAAGGACGTGCTCTGCACCCGCTGCGCCTGCAAGCCATCCGGGGTGCGCGCCAGCACGTCCCATTGTTGCCGCCGGACCCGTCCGTCCAGGATGTAGCGGGTGTTGAGCGCGACCGATTGCAATTCGCCGCCGCGCCAGGTGCTGATCTCATCCATCAGGTAGCTGAGGGACCACCACCACGGCGCCGCCTGGACGCGGGCCAGCACGCGCAGGGTCAGCAAGCCGCCGGCCTCCGCCGCCTCGGTCCGGATGGTGGCGCGGGCGTCGTGGCTGGCGGCGCCGGCGTAGGTGCAGACCTCCGCCGCCTCCGCTGCCGGCGCCAGGGCCAGCAACGCGGCGGCGAGGACCGCCCTCACCTGCCGAGGTCCCGGATCATCTCGTCCAGCCCGCCGGGGGTCAGCGGATACATGCGGTCCTGCATCAGCTCCCGCACCATGCCGACGGACTGCGCGCCGGGCCACCACTCCCGCGGCACCGGGTTCAGCCAGGCGCTGCGGCGCCAGTGGGCGAGCAGGCGGCCCATCCAAACGCCGCCGGCCTCATCGTTCCAGTGCTCGACGCTGCCGCCGGGGGCGGCGATCTCGTAGGGGCTCATGGTGGCGTCGCCGACGAAGATGGCGCGGTAGTCCGGGCCATAGGTGCGTATCACCTCCTCGGTCGGGATGGCCTGGTCGCGGCGCCGGGCGTTGCTCTGCCACAGCCGCTCATAGGGGCAATTGTGGAAGTAGTAGAACTGCAGGTGCTTGAACTCGCTGCGCGCGGCCGAGAACAGCTCCTCGGAGGCGCGGATGTGGTCGTCCATGCTGCCGCCCACGTCCAGGAACAGCAGCACCTTCACCGCGTTGTGCCGCTCCGGCACCATCTTGAGGTCCAGGGAACCGGCATTGTGCGCCGTGGCCCGGATGGTGCCGGGCATGTCCAGCTCGGTCGCGGCGCCGGTGCGGGCGAAGCGGCGCAAGCGGCGCAGCGCCAGCTTGATATTGCGGGTGCCCAGCTCCACGCCGTCGTCCAGGTCGCGGAACTCGCGCCGGTCCCATACCTTCACGGCGCGTCGGTTGCGGCTTTCGTGCTGGCCGATCCGCACGCCCTCGGGGTTGTAGCCGTAGGCGCCGAAGGGCGAGGTGCCGCCGGTGCCGATCCACTTGCTGCCGCCCTGGTGCCGGCCCTGCTGCTCGGCCAGGCGCTGCCGCAGGGTGTCCATCAGCTTGTCGAAGCCGCCCAGGGCTTCTACCTGCGCCCGCTCCTCGGGGGTCAGCAGCCGTTCGGCCATGCGGCGCAGCCACTCCGCCGGCAGTTCGCGCGGGGCCGGGCCAGTCTCGCCGTCCTCGCCCTCCGGCGCTTCTAGCCCGCGGAACACACGTCCAAAAACCTGGTCGAAACGGTCCAGGTGCCGCTCGTCCTTGACCAGCGCGGCGCGGCTGAGGTGGTAGAAATCTTCGACGCTGTAATCGGCGACGCCGGCCCGCATGGCGCCCAGCAGCGCCAAGTACTCCGTGATGGACGCCGGCACCCCGGCGTCGCGCAGCGCCAGCACGAAGTGCCCGAACACGGCGCTACCCGCCGCGCCGGTTCAGGAAGGCCAGGCGCTCGAACAGGTGGACGTCCTGCTCGTTCTTCAGCAATGCGCCGTGCAGCGGCGGGATCACCACGCGGGCATCGCTGCTGCGCAGCGCATCGGCCGGCATGTCCTCGATCATCAGCAGCTTCAGCCAGTCCAGCAGCTCGGACGTGGCCGGCTTCTTCTTGAGGCCGGACACTTCGCGGATTTGGAAGAAGACGTTGAGGGCCTCGCGCGCCAGGTCCGATTGCAGGCCGGGGTAGTGGGCGTCCACGATGCGCTCCATCGTCGGGCGGTCAGGGAAGCGTATGTAGTGGAAGAAGCAGCGGCGCAGGAAGGCGTCCGGCAGCTCCTTCTCGTTGTTGCTGGTGATGATGACGACCGGGCGGTGCTTGGCGGCGACGGTCTGCCGGGTTTCGTAGACAAAGAACTGCATGCGGTCGAGCTCAAGCAGCAGGTCGTTCGGGAACTCGATGTCGGCCTTGTCTATCTCGTCAATCAGCACGACTTGCGGACGCTCGGCGTCGAAGGCGTCCCACAGCTTGCCGCGGACGATGTAGTTGGCGATGTCGGCCACCTTGGGGTCGCCGAGCTGGCTGTCGCGCAGGCGGGACACGGCGTCGTATTCGTAGAGGCCCTGCTGCGCCTTGGTGGTGCTTTTCACGTGCCACTCGACCAGCGGGTAGCCCAGGGCGGCGGCGACCTCGTGCGCCAGAACGGTCTTGCCGGTGCCGGGTTCACCCTTGACCAGGAGCGGGCGTTGCAGGGCGACGGCGGCGTTGACCGCCACCTCCAGGTCGCGGGAGGCGATGTAACGTTCGGTGCTGCGGAAGCCGCTCACGGGCAGGGTCCTTCTGGTGCCGGGGCACCCTAGTACAGCTCGCCGGAATTCGCCACTCCGTTCCATGTGACGTCGGGGGCTGAGTCTGGGCGGCCACACGCTGGCAATAATCGTCACTGCCGGGCAGCACCGAGGCACGGCGTCCCGAGTCA
>JAABUQ010002121.1_pt1 | contig 40212 bp, 32 predicted proteins | sample 5560001 | NCBI WGS metagenome assembly JAABUQ01 (sample SAMN10711888, study PRJNA513371) | rock metagenome | isolation source: Antarctica rocks | place: Antarctica: Victoria Land, Finger Mt nord | collected 2015-12-18
CGCCTTTTGCACGATTCGCAGTTATCTTTCCACCATGCGCAAGCAAGGCCGTCCTCTGCTGGCTGCCATGGCGGCTGTCTTCGCTGGCTCTCCCTTCTCGGTCGCTTGGGGACCTGGGTAGTTACCTTGAGAGGTAAGAAAGGACACTCGTTTATGCCCCAACAAGAAATGAACTATGAAGGTGCCAACCGCGAAGAAAGGTCTGGATTCTACCAGCACCCCTTTGGACAATCTGGACAGAAAGTTTATCCACATTATGTAGGCAGAGAAGTAGCTTTGAGAATACGAGCATGGGTTGCCTATGTCTCGTTGGCTCTCGTTATGGTTGCAAGTTTTATCTATGCATATTTTGGAGTTGCTTTTAATGGGGGACAAAATGCTCCAGGGGGAACACAGGTAACCGACGATGTGCGAATCTTGTCTGCTGTTTATCTGGTTATCATTGGTGTGAACGTAGTAGTCAACATCTTCATTGCTAAGAAGTACAGACGGTAAGCAGTTTCTCCATTGATGCAAAATGCTCGGTGGAATACTTCTCATGTGACGTTGTATGGTTGCACGAAGCAAGCCTTGGGCACAGTCTGATCAAGAGGTAAGCCTTGCAGCGTAATATTAAACTTCCTTAGACAAGAACTTTACAGCAAAACTGACAGCAACACGATGAATAACAGTTAACAACCACACACGATAATAACACTTCGCATCCAAGAACTAGACTATAAAGCGCATAAAAGAAGCCTCACAGACTACCCTTCAACCGTATGGTACAATAAGCAACGGTAGTTACAGATGTTGGTTACGACACCAACAACAGGAGGCTGTATTTTGATGAATATTGTCATTCTTGGATGTGGTCGTGTCGGCGCATTACTCGCGACACAACTAGAGAACGCTGGACATGCCGTTACCATTATCGACAGCAGCAACGACTCTTTTCAGCGCCTCGATCCTGAGTTTAAAGGCGACAAGGTGACAGGCAACGGCGTTGATGAAGAGATATTGCGCCGTGCCCGTGTAGAAGAGGCCGATGCATTTATCGCGGTGACAAATGGTGATAATCGCAATATCATGGCGTGTCAGATGGCAAAACAACTTTTCTCCGTCAAAAAGGTGCTTTGTCGTATTTACGACCCGCTGCGCGAGAGTACCTATAAAGAATTAGGACTAGAAACCTTCTGTCCTACTCTGCTTGGAGCAAACATGCTCTTCAACGCTGTTGAAAATAAGCAACGGCAGAGTGGAGTAGCACCAGAGGCAAAAAGATAAGAGGCACGAAAGATGTATATTATTATTGGAGGCGGTGGCGATGTTGGCTACTACCTGGCACGAAACCTGCTCAATCGTGGACATGAGGTTCTATTGCTTGAGAAGCAGAGTACACGCCAACAGCTACTTTCCGATGAATTAGGCCCATCAGTCGCGAAAGGCGATGCGTGCGAAGCCAGGACAATGGAAGATGCGGGTGCAAGACGCGCCGATGTAGTGATCGCGGTTACGGGTGAAGACGAAGACAACCTCGTTATCTGCCAGATGGCGAAACAACGCTTCAACGTCAAGCGTACCATTGCACGTGTGAACAATCCAAGACATGAAGAGTTGTTCAAGAAGCTTGGCATCGATATTACCGTTAGTCCCACGCGCTCAATTCTTGCACTTATCGAGTCTGAACTTTCACGTCCTCCATTCCTTATGCTTATGACTCTTAAAAAGGCTGGTCTGGAGATTGTAGAGATGACAGTTGACCCAAAATCAAGGGTCGTAGGCAAGCGTCTGTCTGATGTCAACCTGCCGCGTAGCTCGAACCTCGCACTTATTATACGTGGCGATTCACATATTTTTCCCGATGCAAGCACAATATTGATGGCAGACGATGATGTGTACGCACTCGTCAATCAAGATGGTGAAGCAGAGCTTCAACGTACCTTTGGAGCATAAACAACATTTCAACGTGTAGGCTGTCGGGGAGAGGAACGGGCGACCACAAGGGACAATACTGTTCAAATACGAGGAATCTCTTGGCCGAAAACGCACGGACGCCCACAAGGGGCTACCCTACTCTACAGAACGTGCTACGCACGTTCTGTAGAGTAGGGTAGCCCCTTGTGGGCGTCCGTTCATCCCCCTTTCTGACACTTTCTCCTTATGTGCCCAAATTTCGTCCAAATGAGCGGCACGAATATTGCCAAGGAAGGTGTGAACAGCCGTCGCACAAGAGGGACAATTTATCGGATGTGAGAAAAGTGCTACGCTGTCTCTACATGGTCACCCTGACCTACCTCTGGCTGCACTGTACTATTTGCATCGGTTTTCGTCGCTCCACTGATATTGCCACCGCCATCTGCTGACGGTCTCAGAGCACTACTGTTCGCACCACTGCCGCTATCGAGCATACTCGTGCGTCGCTTGCCGCTAAATGTGGGCATGGTAGGACGGCGCATAGCCCAGGGTGCTCGTTTCCTTGCCAGCATCTGGTCAGCCGTCTCACCACGTGCTGAACGATAGATACTGGCGATCACAACCCAGATTGCAGCTACAATTGGTGTTGCTATCAATGCGCCGAAGGGACCAAACAAACTACCGAATACAAGTAAAGCAAGAATTGAAGCCACAGGATGAAGGCCTACTGCATGACCAACGATGTTAGGTCCTAACACGTTGCTTTCTAACAGTTGAATCACCACGAAAGCTACCACCACCCATATCGTTCGTGGAAATGGGTCTGGTAGCAACAGCGAAATGGTAATTGCTGGCACTGAAGCCAGTGCTGGTCCAACCATTGGAATAGTTTCAAACAGAAAAGCCAAAACACCGATGATAATTGCAAATTGCCCTAAACCAGTAACAAGACAGACCACACTAGCAAGGACACCAACGATAGCAGCTAGTGTAAGCTGACCGCGAATATACCTTCCAACTACACGGTCGAGTGCATCCTCAAACACTAAGACATGTGACATCTGGCGCTGAGGCACTATGCTGATGATACTGTCACGAATACGTTTCCCATCGAGAAGAAAGTAAAAGCTAAGTACTCCAATCAGAAAAATATTGAGAAAAGTACTGCCAACAACGAATACAAGATTGACTGCGTTTAGTGCTGCCGTTTGTGCATACGATACAGCTTGATTGCGAACCTGCACTATTGCCAGTTCAACCGTCGAAGGAGGAATGCCAGCTTGCCTTTGGAGAAAATCCTCAATATTTTTGAGGTTAGATATATTCGGAAAGAAGGTAGCAATAGTATTTGAGAAGGCTTGTATTTGTCGAATTAACGATAAGATAAGTGCTGAACCTAAACCACCTAAGGCCGCGATGACTACCAGAAACACACCAATAGCTGCCACTAATCGTGGTACTTTATGTTTAGCAATAAAATTGACGAGAGGATTGAGTAAAAAAGCTAACGCCATTGAGAGTAGCAAGATAATAATAATATCAACAAACCTGCCTGCGATGATCCAGGTTGCCCAGAGAATAATACCGATACAGATAGTACTAATAAGTATATCTCGCGTTTGTTGCCAATTCCTGTGGTCCATGCGTTTTATCCTTTGAATCAACGTACTCTATACATTTCGCATATATATTTTCATAGTCATTCCTTGCTATTGTGACAGATTTCATTGAAAAGAACAAGGGAAATTTGCATATTTCATTCCAATGTTATCTTCACATGGTCATTTCGTCTACTATAATGAGTATTGAGAAATATATGTATGGTGCCCCTTACTAAAAACAGCTTGAAAGAGATTGCTTACTCATGGATGCCTCTAGCACAACAATGACATTTACACACCTTTTAATCATATGGACACTATTGAGTGTTCTTCTCGTTTGGATACTCCTCTTCGCATTTCTGGCACTCCGTCCAGAGAGAGACAAGAAGGCAAAGAGGATTGAAAAAGCCTCTTATAGTACAGCGTTGATGAGTACAACATCCTCACAAAAGACTAACGTATCCATTGCTCAACCTGCTCTATCATCATCACTGAATACGCAAGTGTATGAGACAGCAAGCGAAGTTGCTCCTTTAGTATAATAGAAACAAAAAGGGTTGCACTTGGAGGATATCCGAGGACAACCCTTTTTTATATACAGACAAATCATAAATGAATATTGTCACCAGGGCGTGTCGAACGGAACGTACCACTATCATTAATGAATACGAAATGACTATCCTGTACGTTGACAATAATATCAGGTTTACCGTCCCCATTCACATCCTTGAATGTCAATGTTACAGGTGCTAAATCCTGGTTCGGCCCGATCAGTACTGGGCCAATCAATACCTTGGCCTTGGTACAGTCACCTGCAGGACACTCAATCACCTCGACATGACGCCTAAGATTCATTGCGATAAAATGACTTTTGTTTGCATTTGAGTCACTATGTCCAACCACATAATCATACTGCGATGTACGTGGACGACCGTAATGCAGATCATCCTGCGTCACTTGCCACCAGCTAAGAAATGCCATCAACAACATCCAGCATACAAGCATACCGATCATAGCAAGTCCTATATAGACGAGCCAGTGAAAGTGCGGTCTCCTGCTCACTTTAGACGGCTTGAGCAGACCCGATGTATGTTGAGGTGCGTCATCCTCAAAATCCTCAAGAGGTCGCCTTCTCGCTGGTTGTGCCGCTGGAATGTTCTGTGTCACCATGCGTCGTGGGGGCTGCGCCACAGGCACACTCTGTGTCACAGCACGACGAGGTGTTTGAATTGCTGGCATGCTTTGCGTCGCTGTACGCCGTGGCGGAATCATGTTTCCTCCCGTGCGCCCTGGATTTGAAGAGGTACGATATTCGCGCTGCGTTGACAATTGTACATCTGCTGTAGCACGTCCAGTTTCTGTTCGTACATCGCTTTGATAGCGACGTGCACTGGTCGGCATACGCGAAGGCCATACGTCATCATACTCTTCATCTTCGGAGATATCTGGTCGTGGCTTCCGCGTGTTCGCAATGTCTCCTGAACGACGCTGCCCATAGCTCTGCCTTACGCCTTGTGTGTGACTCTGTTGATCCACATTGTCACCATCCTCTCTAAGGGGTTTTTTGAGAGTTTTTAGAACTTATGTTCTAGCTGATTACTCGTTCAATCATACACTAGAACAAACGTATCTGTCAATGAGTTTTAGAACAAATGTTTGAATACTAATAAAATTCCATGTTGGAGAAATCAGAGTCCCGCGGGCCACACGACGTGTCCTACGAAAGGTGATAATTGTTGCTACCCATCATACGCTATAGTTGTTCGTTACCAAAAACTCTCTACTTTCGATTCGTTAGTATTAATTGGTCCTAATATATTGGAATACGACGCGACAATATAGTAGTATTAACCATATAAGAAGTGTGCGTCATGCATAGGGGATTATTGGCTTGCGTCCCTTACTACCGGGAGAAATTGAGAAAAAGGGACACTACTCATTTGGCCACTACATTCATCAAAACGTACTATTTTGTGCGTTTGTAACATAGAGTTTTTCTGATGGTATAAAATGAGAAGAATGGCTAATTTATACCCACAAGTCCCCTTGCGTTGTTGATACAGTTGTACTTTTTATCCGTTTACGTACTCCTGTAGACTTCTCGCGCGACTTCACAGGCTTTTCTTCAGGAACAACAAATACAGGTTGACCTTGCTCCTCTATGTCTTGCTGCTCACCAACGAGTCGTACAACCACATCAAAAATAGAATCGCGGCGCACCTGTACCTCCGACCACATACTTATCATCGCCTCAAGAGTCTCATCTTCACATGTCTGCAACACTCCTCTGTCATACATTCTAAGCTCTTGTAGTGCGTCTGAAAGTCCTATTGAACGCGTTTTCTGCATCCATGCTAAAAAAGATTGTTGTACGCGCTTCATCCACATAGACGTGTAAAGGCCAACGCCAGCCGAGAAAGCAATCTCCTCGTTGATAATAGCTTTAACCGCTTGTTGGAGTTCGGAGCGACGATAGCAGTGTAGGACTCCAGCGCACGTATGTTCAGGAAGGAAACCATCACGCTGTACACGTTCGCGCACTACTACTTTGTCAATCTGTACTAACCGCTCGACAAAGTCATCATAGTTGCTGCGCAGCACTGCAAGAACATCCGTTGCTGAAAGCTGTCCCTCATACAATACAACAGGAAATGCTGAAAGGATACTAGAGAACGCGTCTTTGGCTTCTTTGGGAAGAGCAAGAACAAGGTCATTGCGTTCCTGGAGTTGCAGCAGCTTTTGCAATTTGCGTTCGCGATAAGTGGGCGTCCAAAAGCCAAGTATTTCAATATAGATACGACGTTGAGCACGTGTCAATGCGAAGTCAGGAATAAAGATACTCTGCTCAAGCAATAAAGGTTCCGGTTCACGCTCTAGCCGCCAGCCATCAACGCCCTGGCTCTTCGCAAGAGCAGTGAATGCCTCCGCGAATGACTGCTCTATGCTGCTATCAAATATCTGTGTATCGGTTTGCTCATGAACGGTTCTCTTCCTCTCTCCCTCATCGTTCTGCTCGACTTGTGGAAGTAAATTCAAAAGCGCTGCGTCCATCTTGAATGCGTAAGACCGTTGCAAAAAATGGACTGTTGCACTTGCCTCTACAATGGTATTGGCAAACGATGGTTTTTTTATCTTACGTGAAGTTTCGGTGCTAGCAATGCCATAGCCCATCAATATACGACAGAGACGTGCCAAACGTTGTCCATATTGCTGCGCTGCTCCCGTTACCTCCTGTGGTCCATATAGTGTCAGAGAGAGGATTGGAGCCATTCCCGGCAATGTTTGCTCATATGCCAGGTCGTAATAGACACCTATCTTACGCGCAATATAGCATAGCCGTTTAATCACTGCCCCCACACCGGTAGACGGTGTAAGCTGGTTTTTGCTGAACGCATTGCAGTCAATTAAGAAGCGCACACTCGATGCATTAAATAAAGCGGCTTCAAACACCCATTGGTTATAGAGTGTTGCAACCTCTTGTGGTGAGGGTGGCGTTGAGGTAGTGCGTACCAACCGGGCCTCATCGTCGGTATCCATTGTTAGAAGAGACTCTAGCTCATGCACGGTAAGAGCATGCTTCTCTGCAAATACCTCTAAGGCTTCGCTTCGTGTTTGCATATCAAGGAAACCATGATAGTATTCATTTATATAGCTGTAGAGTGCCAGGCGAAGTTGTATTGGTGAGGTAATCCCTGCAAGGTCTGGTTGCTTGCTCAATGTGCGTATAGTCTCTGTCCAGTCAGGTTGCCGCCATATGTACCAGTGACTCAATGTGGCAATCAAACAGTGAGCAAGGCGATAATCGCCAATACACGCTCGTGCATCATCAAGCGAAAACAGGTGTTGTGGTTGACCAAGCAAGCGCTCATAGTATACAGTAAGTTGTGCTAACTCGTGTGCAAGCTCGCCAGCTTGTAAGAAGTGTAGTGAGACAGTCAGTTCACCCTGCTGTCGCCGCACTGATTTTTTGATGTCTTGTAGGCTAAAACGCAATCCTTATAAGTCCTTTTAAGATATCATTCTTAGTCCATGCAAAAAATAGGAAGTCGACCTACACTTTCTTTTGATCTCTACGCAGCTTACATAGATACAGCATTCTCAAGTATCACTCCCACGACACTAAACGAAAATGTAAGTAGTGTCACTAGTATAATATGTTACACAATAGGATATGAGTCCTAAAGCATTGAACGTGTGTCTTTTTTCTGGTATTATAGCATTGGAAAATTATACGGAACCCGACCAACAATGTGCTGGTGAACTGGAGGACGGAATGAGCATAGTTCCACAGAAACTCGGGAAATACGAACTGAGACAACCATTGGGTCGGGGCAACGTAGGCGAGGTTTGGAAGGGCTACGACCTTGAATACAAGCGTGACGTGGTAGTAAAGGTCATTCATACTGACTTGCAATCTGATCCGAACTTTATGCATCGCTTCACTACAGAAGGTCAGAAAATCGTGGCTCTTCGTCATGACAACATTGTACCTACATATGATGTTGCCATTGTACAGCAAAAACAGACGACAAGCACTCCTGCTTATATCGCATCAGAATATATTGAAGGGCAAACGTTAGGGAAGTATATAGCGGCCTCGCAGACACAAGGGATGTTGCTTTCACTTCCTGATATCGTCTATCTCTTCACCAGCCTTAGTGTTGCCATTGACTATGCACATCAGAAAGGCGTCATTCACGGCAATATTAAGCCTGGCAATATTCTCCTCAACCAGTATTCTGTAGAACATTTCGTGCTTGGTGAGCCAATGCTTGCTGACATTGGTTTGCCTCTCTTACTTGGTAACACAGGGGGTATTAGCACTCCTCACTACATGTCACCAGAGCAAGCGAGGGGCGATGCACCCAATAATCGTAGTGATATTTATGCGTTGGGCGTCATTCTTTATGAACTATGCACAGGAACGAAACCATTCCGTGATGAAAGTTCGGTAGCGGTAATGATGCAGCACATCAATACATTGCCAACGCCACCAATACTCATCAACGCTCAACTTCCACCAGCGCTCTCCGAGGTTATTTTGCGGGCAATGGCAAAGGATACAGCTACACGTTACGCCATGGCATCGCTGCTCGCAACTGCTATCGCTGACGCATGTTCTATCCGTTCAACCATTGCTATCCCACATGTTGCAATCGTAGAGGAAGAAAGCGTCTATCATGCAATGAGTGGTCAGTATAGCACATTTCTTGGCGTTTCACAGCCTACAGGTCTAACACAACCAAGAACACAATCAATGCCTTATATCCCTACTAAAGCGATGCCTGCTGCCACGACAAGTCCGCTAACGGTATCAGATATTTCGGGGAAACAACGAATTGTTACACCCACTTCTGCACCTATCACGAAGAAGATACCGACGTCCCTTCCATCGAGCATACTGACAACAGACACGGTTCCACAACCAGCACGAATAACACCTACCTCAGAAAAATTGGCACAGCCCTCTATGGTTACTCAGGCATACTCGCCTGTTGCGCCATCACAAGTACTTCCTAACGTGCCATTTCCAAAGACAGTACAAAAGCGACGTTCTCACTTTACAGATATGCCGATGTATGCGGTACTCGCTATCTTTGCTATCATTTTACTTATTGCAACAGGCATCATTGGCAGTGTCTTGCTCAACTCAAAAGGAGCAGCGTCTGCCACAGTGGTAGGCCATGTATTTTTTCAGGATGATGCGCTAGGACATGCAGATGTGCTGCGCCTCAACATAGGGAATATTGCTGCGCCTCCTCAAGATAAAGAGTATCAAGCATGGTTACAGGATATTCATCATCACACGCTACCTCTTGGTACACTTACTCTCAATAATGAGAGTGCAACACTACTCTATCCAGGGAATGCACAGCACACAAACCTATTGTCGCTCACACAAGGGGTGATTGTAACAGTTGAGAATGCAGGCCAAAAGCCTTCTGTGCCAACAGGGGAAGTGGTGTACAAAGCGGCACCCGACGTAGCATCGTTCTCATATGTAAGAAACATTCTTTACCAAACGCCCAACTTCCCCTCGGACAGCAGCGTGATGGTAGGCATGTTTGAAACCATTAAATCTATCAACGACAAGGCAGGTAGCCTGGTAGATAGTGTTCAAGGCACACATGACTATGGCCTTGCTAAGCGTCAGGCTACACGCATTCTCGAGTTGATCGATGGCTCGGACTACGCAAAGGCGTCGGGTGATCTACCAAAAAACATGCCAAGCAAGGTCTATGCCAGGGTAGGCTTGCTCTCTTCTCCAACGCAACCTGGATATATCGACACCTTGGCGACACAAGTAGATAAGTTGCAACAGACGGCAGGAGACAACGCGACTCTACAACAACATATCCAGAATATGAAAAGCGCGATCACTGATCTGCGTGACTGGATACAGAAGCTTCGCAGCTACGATATTCCTCTCGTACAAGCCACAGATATCGCCAATCCTGCCCTTGTTGGAAATGCTCTACAAGTGAGACAGTTGGCAGCGGATTCGTATACAGGTCGCACTGTTCCACCCAATGACGGACCGCGCCCAATCCTTAGTTCAGCTGGTGCCTATCAAGGGTACGTAGAGTGTCAGTATCTGGCAACACTAGACATTAAGAATGCATAAAACGTCCTCGGTAAGGGAGCATGACAGGGGCAAGCACAGTGACTCCAACGAACTTCTACGAGAGCCTGTAAAGCGAGTTGGGCGACATGACAGGGACAAGCCCTGTCACTCCTCTACACGCGAGGCCACGAGGAGTGACAGGGCTTGTCCCTGTCATGTCGCCCCAGAGTCATTTCATGGGTGAGTTGGAGTCTATGGGGCCAGCCCTGTCACTACGATATGACGAGACACCACGACGTGGCTTGCCCCTGTCATGCTCCCCTCCCCTACCGGCGTCGTTGCGCTATCCCTTCCTCGGTTGTTCCACTCGTGACCAGTTCGTAGAGCGTGGCTTGTCCCTGTTTAGGACGTAGAATACGCCCAAGACGTTGAATGTACTCGCGTTTCGTGCTGTTCCCGCTCACGATGATGGCTACGCGGCAATCTGGCACATCCACACCTTCGTTGAGGACGCGCCCTGTTACAAGCTTACTGTACTGTCCAGCACGAAAGCGATCAAGAATGACACGCCGCTCTTCGGCAGAAGTTTTGTAGGTGATGCTAGGCAGGCAAAAAAGGCGACTGATCTCGTCAACGACCGAATTATACTCGGAGAAAAGAATAAGCTGGTCATTAGCATGGAGCCGCAGCAACCGCTCAATTTCGGCATATTTTGCAGGTGTGTTCATCGCGATATTACGGGCCTCACGCCATGCAAGCATCGCAACTCGCGCCTCTGGATCGCGCGCACTCATGTAGATAATCTTCTGCTGAAAATCTTCTGGTGTGCGAATCACAATACGTCGCCTCTGTAAGAACGCGCGATAAATACGGCGTTGCTCTGCATACCTCTTCTCGTCTTCGGCGGAGAGGGCGATAGAGACTTGCTCCTCATGATACTGTGCAAGGTAGTTGCCCTCGGTCAAGTCAGCAGGCGCGCGTCGATACACCTCTGGTCCAATTAGTGCATCCAGGTCTGCATGTGCCATGTCACTCCGTTCAGGCGTGGCGCTCAAACCCAGACGAAGGGGTGTAAAAGCACTCTCAGCAATCAAACGATAGGTTGGTGCAGGTAAGTGATGACATTCGTCGAAAACGAGCAAGCCAAAGGCACGCAACTCACGCGGATAGAGTGCGGCGGAATCATAGGTGATTATCGTGATAGGCTTAATGTCTTTCTCACCACCACCAAAAATGCCAATCTCGTCGATAGGTAAAGAAAGTGCGGCAGATAACGCAACACGCCACTGTTGCAACAAGTCAATTGTTGGTACCACCGCAAGTGTCCACAAGCCGGTCTCATGAATAGCCATTGCAGCGACAAATGTTTTGCCAGCACCCGTCGGCAACACAACCACACCAGAACTGGATTCGGCCAGCCAGTTTGCCAATGCCTCATCCTGGTATGGACGTGAAGACATCGCCAATTTCGTCTCGAAGGGCACCTTAGGTCGCTCCTCAAACGCCACCGTAAATGGCGTGCCTTGATGCCGCAGGGCTTCCTTTATAGCCGTAAAATGGATAGGATAGGTACGTAAAAAGTGATAGCGCTTATCCTGCTCAATATCTCTGCTAATCGGTGCAGGAAGGTGTGAGCCAAAGAGCATTGCAAGCAATTCTGAGAGCGACAGGTGTGTGTATTCGTCAGGTGTTGTGAGCGTGAGATCACGCCCACGTAAGTTAAGTGTTATCATATTCATGCCTTTGCTAGGGCGGCATGACAGGTGTATATGCCCAATACTTGTTAGACAAGACCAAATAACGTTTGGAGATGGAGACCAACGGGCGACCAAGCCAGCCAGAGACCAACGGGCGACCACAAGGGTCGCCCATCCGTTCTTCATGACCAAGGGATTGCATGTATTTGAACAATATTGACCCTTGTGGTCGCCCGTTGAACTTTTTCCTTCTCTAAGAAGTATCAGAGATAGACATCTCTCATGCTTACGTAGATGAAATCAATAGATATATTCCGTGTTCTCTAAGTATGTACGAGAGTTTGGATGTATATTCTTACTTTTGAGGTAACCTGTTACTCTCGTCAAGCAATGGCGAGAGCACAATATCTGTCATACTTCGTCCTTTTGCCTCTTCTGCTGACCAGTACAGCGAGTGCCCACCACGTTCAATCAAAGCTGCATTTCCTGCAAGTAAGTCGGCATCTACAGCTTGACACACATAGAGCGGTCGCTTTTGCTCTAACACCCCGTTCGCTGTATCCCACGTTCCACCTTGTAGATTCGACTCGGCAACAATAACAATCTGTGCCAGACCTGTTACTACTTTGTTACGCGCCATAGCACGGCTGACGAGCCATCCAGCGTCAGGATGGAACTGACTCAGTAATAAGACATTCCCGTGCTTAATCTTTTGTGCTACATTGGTCATCTGAACGTTGCTTAAGCCGTGTATTCCATGCGGCAGCACAATTGTTGTACAGCCATCGGTACTTGTAGCTCCATCATAAGCAGCACGGTCAACACCACGCGCATAGCCACTAATCACATTTGCTCCATGCTCCGCAAGATAACAAGCAGCTACACGAGTAAACGCTAGGCTAAGTTCTCCTGCCTTGCGTGAGCCGATGATGGCAATAGTAGTGCGCTCAAGCAACTGCAAGTTACCAATATAGAAAAGAATAGGTGGTAGATGCGCAGGTTGCAGCGTTGCTTTTAAAACGCGTGGGTAGTGTGTGTCAAGCACTGTTATCATGGTGATAGCATAAGCAGCTAGTTTCTCCACAACTGCACGTTGCTCTGCTACCTGCTCTTTCGCCTGTTCGAGCCGCGTAACCATCTTTTCGTTTATGGAACACACGCTCATCCACTCTTGTGACTTCGCGGCAAAAAATGCTTTGAGCGTTCGCTTGCGTTGAAAGCACCATCGTTCAATAATGTCATGAACAACACGATGAGATAACCCACTTTTAAACACTAAGAGCAGCCAGTACCCTTGCTCCTCGCTATCCATTTTTTCCACTCTCCTTACTGATTATTGGAATGATATGCGCGTGTAATTGTAAAAGGGTATACAGCCCGCGCTCCAGCTTGCATCAGCGTTTTTCCTGACTCTCGTAATGTGTAACTAGAGTCACAAATGTCGTCAATCAAGAGCAATACTTGACCAGAAACTGCTATTTCTGCTTGTACACAGAAAGCGTCTCTCACGTTCTCTTCTTTCTGCACATGGTTTGTCAGGCTCTTTTGCTTGCGCGTAGTACGTGTCCTTTTTAATACCGGCAGATATGCTAGTCCTAGCATACTAGCCACTTGCCGTGCAAACATGTCCACAAGCATATTTCCACTTGTTGATGGCACGCTGACCACGCCTTGCAAGACATGCATAGGATAACGAGCCTGCACAATCTCTACAGCACGCAGAACAATACTTAACGCAAAAGGACCACCATTTTCATACTTGCTTAAAGCTACGAGTTTGCCAATATGACTCGTTCCGTGATACGAAAGTGCCCAGCCAGCTTCATGCACAGTAGTAGCATCAAGAGTACACGCCTCTATAAGCGGCAGATGCTCTTGCTCAAGAAAATGTGTTACTGACGCTTGTATTCTTTCCGTAGGTTTCACAAGTGGAAAGTTTTCGCGTCTGCATATGCCGCAGACACCACAGTCACGTGCATCAGTATCGCAAATATACGTTGTCACATACCTCATATAGCAAGACTCTGTCTGTGCGTACTGTTGCATATCTTGCAATTCTTGTAGCTTTTGTTGTTGCATGATCTCATGCACAGTAACATCAAGGTGAGGATAAAAGGCAGCATCCTGCAACACAAGCGAGGCAAGAGTTGCATTCATACAATATGTGCGCGCCATACTATCGACTGTGATACACTGCTGTTCCTCAAAGTTCGCCAGAATGACGCGCAACATCGTTTGTGTTAGCCCTGTTTTCACCAATAGAGTGTGCTCGTCTACTCCTAAAGGATTGCAAGCAAGTTGCGACCACACTGCTTTATACTGCTGTTGCTTTGGTCGAGCGCTTTGGACCAGGTGCTCTTGTATCGTAACATCAGCAGGGTCGTACAACAAAATACACCACGCGGTGCTACCACCACGTCCCGCCCTACCTATCTCCTGATAATACTGCATAAGCGAGGCAGGGACATGGTAATGAATAACGAAGCAGATATCTGGCTTGTCTATCCCCATACCCAATGCAGTTGTTGAACATAGCACGCGATACTGATTTGCCATCAAGCCTTGCTCAATCTGCTGGCGTGCACTATCTTTCCGCCCTGCATGATAATAATCGGCAGCTATACCGCGTGCGTTAAGAAATGTGGCAACCATCTCTGCATCATGATGGGTCGCGGTATAGAGAATACCTGTATCAGAGCGGCCTTGCAACACTGTTTCCAGGTAACATAACTTCTCCCAATCTCCATACGCGCGGGCAACATGTATGTAGAGATTTGGGCGGTGCATCGTCCCACGTATCACTCGTGCCGCCCCAATTTGCTGGAGAATATCTTCCTCTACGCGCTTATTGGCAGTTGCAGTCAACGCCAATACAGGAGTATTTGCTGGTAAAGGAGCAATCAGGTCTGTAATACGCCGATAGTAAGGCCGGAAGTCGTGGCCCCACAATGAGATACAATGCGCCTCATCGACAACCACCATACTAATACGTAACGTGGAAACAACATGTTGCCAGAAGACACTACTTAAACGTTCGGGTGTGATAAACAGTAGTTTGAGTTCTCCAGCTTCTGCTCGTGCAAGTGTCTCTCGGTTTTCTTGTGCCGTGAAATCAGAACTGAGGATAGCCGAAGGAATCGCATACGCCGTATTGCAACGCTGACATTGATCACGCATGAGTGCTTTCAGTGGAGAGAAGACGATAGTGAGATGAGGGTAATACAAACTTGAGACCTGATACAAAAGCGATTTGCCCCAGCCAGTGCGCTGAATAGCCAGCACGCGTTGTCCTTGTACAAGCTGTTCAACAATCTCACGCTGCCCCGGATGAAAATCTGTCGTGATATGGAAACGCTCCTGTAATAGCTTTTCCGGTGGATGCCCCTGCCACGTTACACTTGAAGCTGTTACCGCCATACATCCTCAACAATTTGTACAGATTGGTATGTAGAGACGAGTGTCTACATATCGATCAGTATTGTAGTTGAGATTAGAATGAATGTCAACAATTGCGTGTACAACTAATTTTTATCACGTCTTGCTCTTCTTCAGGCTGCTGCTGTGCAAGTTCAAAAGCTCGTTGTAAAGCTTCGGTCATGAATAACTTCCCTTCTTATGTTTGCTCCCAACTCTCGATCTAAGAAATATGCTATGCTGAATATAGCACTTTTCTACGAAAATGCTATATTGGACATTAGGAAGACAAGGAGCAATACAGCCTATGCCGAAAATCACAACGAAGCAGGAACTCATAGAGTATTTTGCGGAGAAGAGCCAGCGCACATATGAAGGAAATGCTTATATTGAAGCGGTTGTCTCTCTAGTGATGCTGCTTGACGAGACGGACAACATTTCAGAGATTAAGTCAGCGGTACGAGGAATGCATCGCGAGAAGTTGGCAGAGATACAGCGCACAGAGGATATCGCAACACGCATAGAGCAACGTAAACAATTAGCCGTTTATGATGATTGTCTCACGCAAGTACGCGGCATACCAGTAAGCTAATCACTACCAAGGGCATTCTCTTGCAGGAACCTAGTTTTTCCCATGTACGATTAGAACGGAGACAATTCATGGAGGCGGCAGATGAAAGCATACTTACAAGCGAGACACGGCAAGAATCAGCAAAGGGTATCGCACCATTGCTCAAACGTTCTCCACTGGTTACGGTTGTAGCCCTTTTTTATATTGTGCTGTGGAGTTCGGCCTTCATCGCTACGAAAGTAGGTGTCACTCATAGTCCACCACTTACGCTGCTTGCGGCACGCTTTCTCACAGCCGCTCTAGTGATGGCACTGCTTGTATGGATATTAAAACTACCTCTTCCACAGGGAAGAGCGGCTTGGGGTCGCCTTGTACTATTTGGTCTGCTCAATTCTGGCATCTATCTAGGCTGCAACTACGAGGCCCTACGCTATCTCTCAGCGGGTATGGGGTCTATCATCTCCGCGACAAACCCACTTCTACTGACGCTGATAGCTCCGATTGTTCTACGTGAGCGGTTAACGTGGTGGCGCGTACTCGGACTGGTGCTGGGCTTTGGAGGCGTGCTCTTTGTGATGGGAGTCAGACTCAACGGAAATAGTCATCTTGACACGGCTGGTGGAATGCTAACATCTTTCCTCGGTACCGCGTGTCTCGTCGGAGCTACGGTGTTATATAAACGTTATCCACCTCGTGAACATGCGTTTGTTGTCAATGCAGTACAATTGGGTGCCGCTGGTCTTGCACTCATCATTCCTGTTGTCCTGTTTGAGCATCCAACACAAGTCCACATTGACACTCCACTGGTCTGGTCGTTTCTCTATCTCGTCCTGGTAATCAGCATTGGAGCTTCGCTACTCTGGTTCTGGCTGTTAAAACAAGGTGAAGCGAGCACAGTGAGTTCCTACTATTTCTTAACACCAATCTTTGGGCTTGCCCTTGCCGCTATCCTGCTGCGCGAACCCTTTGGGCTACGCGATGCGCTGGGACTGATTGCAGTTGCTACTGGTATTGCGCTTATTAACCGCCCAACATACATGAAGCAAAAACGTGTGTAGTGTTCCGACTCGCTTTATTTAAATTGATTGGGTCAGAGCATTACACACGTGTCGTCATTGGTATTTATTGTATCACAGCCCAATCCTCGCCTCTAGCTCGTCGGCAACGCTGTAGGGGTCGCGTTTCCGCTTGGCAACATCTTCGATGAGCGTGTTCCACTCTTCCTCACTGACCTTCGCTTGTAGTGTATCCATGACCGTATGCAGAATCAGAGCTTGTAGTTCGCTGCGTACCTGACGTTGTGCGCGCTGTAGAAGCATACCACTTGTGTTGAGATATTCCTGATGTTGCTGCATCGCATCAACGACCTGTGCAACACCTTCATTTTTCAGAGCCGAGGTTTTAACAATAGGAATACGCCAAGCGGCTTTGCGCCGATTGGAGTCAAGGCTGAGCATCATTGCCAGTTCCGCAACGGTCTGATCAGCTCCTGGTTTGTCGGCTTTGCTGACCACAAAGATATCTGCAATCTCCAGAATACCAGCTTTGATTGCCTGAATATCGTCACCCATGCCAGGGGCGCTGACCACAAGTACCGTTTGTGCAGTGCGCATCACCTCGACCTCGGCTTGACCCGTCCCAACCGTTTCGATGATAATCGGGTCATATCCTGCGGCATCCATCGCTCGTACCACGTCACGCGTCGAAGAGGCAAGGCCGCCAAGATTACCACGACTTGCCATGCTGCGAATAAATACATTGGGATCACCGGAGAGTTCCATCATACGGATGCGATCACCCAGAATAGCACCACCTGTAAAAGGACTCGTCGGATCAATCGCTACAACGCCCACCTTGTGCTCACGCTTGCGCAGTTCACGCACAAGGTGCGTCACGAGCGTACTTTTGCCAGCACCAGGAGAACCTGTAACGCCAACAATATGAGCATGTCCAGCGACACGATGCAATTCAGCTAGATAACGATGCGCTACAGGTGACTCGCTTTCAATTAGTGTAACCATACGAGCCAGAGCGCGACGGTCTCCCTTGAGAAGACGTTCAACAATATTTTGCACACTACACCTAAACTTCGACAGCCAGGCGGTCGGCCTGCACGTTCTCGCGCACAAATCTGATGATCTCTTCCGTTGAGGTGCCAGGCCCAAAGCAACCTTGAATACCCATTGCCTTGATTGCTGGAATATCCTCGTCGGGTAGAATACCACCAGCAGCTACCAGCACATCATCTACCTCATTCTGCTTCAGCAGTTCCATCACCTTGGGAAAGATCGCCATGTGCGCACCAGAGAGAATACTCATTAGAATTGCATCCACGTCTTCCTGGATCGCCGCTTCAACAATCATCTCTGGCGTTTGACGAATACCTGTATAGATGACCTCCATACCGGCATCGCGTAGTGCACGTGCAATTACCTTCGCTCCGCGATCATGTCCATCTAATCCTGGCTTGGCAACCAGGACGCGTATAGGTCGAGCATCAATAGGCATATTCTAGTCAACTCCTTTGTCGGCTCCTATGACATTTGTAGCGCATATTCGTAGAGCGCACAGATGGCACGCTCTTGTTCTTCACATAGTAGGCTAATCTGTTGCTTCAATTCTACAACGGGGGCTACCTCACTGCAAGCAAGCATAATCTGCTTTGCCCGCGCAACAATTTCATGCTGCATCTCTGATGCAACGCAGGGAATCGGCAAGCGTGCCAATACATGTTGTTCTATCTGTGGCTGCACCAATTTATACGCTGTATGCAAGACGTACACGTACCGTTGTAGTAGGCGCGAATTGAGGAGAGCTAACAGGAAATATAAGGTGTCGAGGGGATCATCAAGAGGGGCATGACAGGGGCAAGCCCTGTCACTACGATAGACGTTTTCGCCGCAAAGCGGCGACAGTATAGTAGTGACAGGGCTTGCCCCTGTCATGCCTCCACTTTGCTCTGCCATATCCCCACCTTGCTCTCTCATGCCTCCACTTTGCTCTACCATATTCCCACTTTGCCCTATTATATTCCTACTTTGCCCTCTCATGTCCTCTTTAACTGATAGGACTACACCATCTCTTAAAGCAAGCAAGTACAATGTTTGTAATGCTACATGCCCCTTCACATCGAGCGCGGCTTGCAACATATTGGTGCTCTTTACCACAAGCAGTTTAGGTGCGGAATACCTCTCTAGCGGTTTCCCAACAGCTTTTTCTGCAATCCAATACTGTCCTTGTAGCGTTGCATAGGGCCGCACATCGACGCCTCCACGCAACAAAGGATACCATCCTTGCTCTTTAGGAGTTTCGTGAGCAAGCAGAACACTCTTCTTGCCAAGTTCTTCGCCTCGACGAATAGAGACAAAGCGAGTAAGAGGGGCAATACCATTACACACGTTCTCTTTCGTCATGCCTAGATGAAGTCGTTCTATAAGCGTCTCGTGTTCATTGCCAAGCAAATAACGCAGCTCTGCCCTCGGTTGAGCGTGCAACAGGCTTTGAGGAATGCAGGACGTTGATAGTGCATGGCTTGAACACGCTACCTTGTCTTCATGCTTGCTCCACTTTTTACGCACCCATGCAATCTGATGAACGCTCGTTGGCGGACGTTTTTGTGCGATGAGAACGACGGCCCCCACGTAGGCAGGAAATACATTTGAGAGATGCCAGAGATGCTGCACCGTTGTCTCTTCCAACAAGCGTTGTCGCTCACGCGTAGCGTTAGCACGCGCTAATACAGGGTCGGGTAACACAAGCCCTAGCCAACCATTGGGTCGCACGACCTGTAAAGCTAGCCGTAGGAAGAGCAGGTAGCTATCTACTTGCCCGAATTCTTGCATCGAACGATACTCGCTCAAATCGGCATTTTTCGCGGCAAGGTACGGAGGGTTCGCGAGAAAAAGATCAACAGATTCACTTTGTTTTTGGCCCCATGGTAATGCCAGACCATCCGCTTGATGGATGTGAAAACGCTGTTTGTGCTGTGTATTCTGTGCTATTCCCTGTTCTCCAAGCACAGTACGTACTTGCATCTCAGCGAGAAAACAGGCAATGGGATCGGGATCAAAGCCCCATAAATTGCGCTGAATTGAGGCAGATAGCTGACGAGGTTGTATTTCTCTCCGCTGACCATTTGTAAGCAGGCGTTGTGCGGCCCCAGCAAGAAAATTCCCACTTCCACACGCGGGATCGAGGACACGAAGATGCGAAAGATCGGCATCGGCAGTGTAGCCGCAAGCATCGAGGATATGGTTGACTAGAAGAGGAGGCGTGGAGAAGTGACCGCGTACCTTGCGTTCGTGCGATGACAAGCTGGCTTCATACCAACTCAACGTCTTGTTACGTGGCACATCTTACACCATTTCTGAGAGCGTAATTAAATTAGCCCCTATATCATAATTCGTCTTTGCTGGTTAAGATGTCCAGCGCATCGTGAGCAGCTAACCGTCCTGCCTCTTTGATACTAGAGGCTTTTCCCATTCCTAGAAGATTGTCACGCTCAAAGACACCGACGACAAACACACGATCATTGTTACGCCCACTCTGCTCTAGCACACGATAGCGTGGGAGACTGCCAGAGCGATTCAGCACAATCTTTTGTAGGCGTCCCTTTGGATTGGTATCAAGTGCCTGATGGCTTATCTCTTCGACCATCGGCAAAATGACCCGTGCAATAAAATCCCGCGTAACCTCTGGTCCCTGGTCGATCTGAATCGCTCCCACAATCGACTCTAGCACATCGGCACAGAGTGAGTCGCGTGACCGATCATTGAAGGTGCGCAGGTTTGTGACATCGACACGAATAAATGGGAAGAGACCCAGGCTCTGGCCTATCCGTGCGAAGATACGACGACTGACAACCTCAGATTTTAGGGCCGTCATTTCGCCCTCGGACGCCGTAGGTCGGGTACGATAGATATACTCGACTACATGTGCGCTGATAATGGCATCACCCAAAAACTCAAGCGTATCATAGGAGTCGCGGATGGCGGTTTCTGGACAACAGGTATGGTGTGTCACCGCACGTTGCAATAACGAACGGTCATGAAACTTCACCTGAAGTAATTCTTCCAACGCCGCAATGTTGTCTATAGTATCGGGAGTTTCTTCCATACTCTCCTCATTATATCTCAATCCACTGTGAGCATGGTAGGGGCAAAAAATACGCATATGACCTGATGCACAACTAGAGAAATCATGTTACTATTTAACATGAGAATAATGTTAACCGGTCCAGAATGGAATCTTAATGAAAGCCTTCGCACATCTACACGTCGTTCGACGCTTATCATATATAGCCTTACCGCTTGCATTCTGTTTGCTCTTCCTCTTTCCTGGTAGTAGCGAAGCGCATGCCATCTTGTTACGCTCCGATCCAGCAAAGGGAGCAGTTCTTCCTACTGCCCCAACGCAGGTACGTATGTGGTTTACAGAGTCCTTGAATCCTACATATAGCACGGCTCGTGTTCTTAATGGCTCGAAGCAGCGTGTCGATCAGAATAACGCGCATGTGGCATCGAGCGACCAGGCAGAGATGGATATCAACTTGCCACCAAATCTGCCTCCAGAAGTGTATGTAGTGATCTGGCGCACACAGTCAGCCAACGATGGGCATATCTTGACAGGCTCGTTTATCTTTACCGTTGCTAATCCTGATGGCAGCACACAAAAACTCACAGGTGCAATTCCAGGACAAGACCAACTCGGCAATAACACCAGTGGTTCGTCCACAGGACAGCTTGACGGTCCGACACTCTTCAGCTTGCTTATGCTTACGCTGGTCGAGATAGGAGCAGTCTTTTGGGTCGGCGCACAACTCTGGCGAGCATTTGTCTTACAGCTTACGCAGTCAGAGGACACAGCGCAACAAGCTATTCTGCAGCGCGCACAGCAGCGCTTTGACCACTCCTTCTCACTCCCCACGCTGCTCCTGATTTTCTTGGCAGACATCGGCGTCCTACTCGGTCAAGCGCTGTTTCTTACTGGTGGTCAGCTAGCACTAGCGTTTTCGCCATCTATTCTTGTAGGTCTTGTCAGTAGTGGACACTTTGGCACGTACTGGATTATGCGTCAAGTTGTTGTCTTACTAGCGATACTTGCTACCGCATACGCGCTTTTTGCAAAACGACAGACAAAAGCGTCTGAAGAGATTTTTTCATGGGTCAATCTGCTCCTCGGCCTCGCTTTATTGATTGCCTTGACACTCTCTGGTCATGCAGCAGCCGTAGGTGGCAACATTGTTGTTCTTGCCGTCCTCTCCGACTGGCTCCATCTGCTAGCGGCCTCACTGTGGATTGGCGGCATGATGTATATTGCCACCACGTACCTTCCCACCTTGATGCGTGTGCCGTTACAAGAACGTATCGGCTCTCTGCTCTCGGTCCTGCCTCGCTACTCACCACTAGCAATTGCTGGTGTAGTGATTATGACGGTGACAGGCCCGTTTAATGCCACAACCCGCATGGCCTCAGTAGCACAACTTCTCTCAACAGCATATGGACGTGTGCTTATTGTAAAGGTTCTACTTGTGGGTAGTCTACTTCTGACAAGCTCATTTCACGTAGGTATGCTGCGTCCTCGCCTTGCTAAAGACTATAAGAAGTACAAGGAGAGCAGTAAAGAAAAGGTACTAACGTCTAGCAGAGGAAATGTAGCAACGCTTACACCAGGAGAGGAAACATTTGTTGAGCGGGATATCGAGAGGCAAGGGCGAAGACTCATGAGCACGCTGCGTTGGGAACCTCTCCTGGGTATTGCCGTACTGCTCTGTACAGGACTACTCACGGTCTTTTCTGGCACACTTGTACCAGCAACAGCGACACAAACACAGCAGCCTGTACAGCCTGTGCCTACAGTACCATCGAATCCTTTTACTACAACGGTCAAGACGACAGATGGACAATTTACGCTTACCTTCAATGTCACGCCCAATCAGTTTGGCAACAATGAATTCACAGTAAGCGTATTGAATAGTAAGGGACAGCCCGATACTGGTGTAGGCGTGTCACTTTACAACACGATGGTAGATATGGATATGGGTACACGCCATCTCAACCTGCAACCTGATGGACAAAGACATTTCAAAGGCAGCGATCAACTCGATATGAGCGGTCACTGGCAGGTACGCATAGATGTTCGCACAGCAAGTGGTGGCACCAGTCACGCAACAGTAAATTTCAGCACACCTGCATCCACTTGATGCATGCGATATGATAGGGATATGGTTTTAACGTAAAAAAGGACAGACAACGTGTGCAGGTGAACGGGCGACCACAAGGGTCGCCCCTACTATACACGCTGTCATATTATATCCACGCGGTATAGTAGGGGCGACCCTTGTGGTCGCCCGTTAGTACTACAAACGCGTGTTGATGAACGCAAACGGATTGTAATGACAAGAATAGATACACAACACACGCGATGGTGTACACTAGCCATCTTAAGCATATTCATGTTGCTTCTAGCAGCTTGCAATAGCACAAGTGGAAACACTCAGGCCCCTAATCCTACACAAGCTCCTGTCAATGGATTTGGTGTAGCATCGAATCATGTCCACGCGTTGCTGGCCTTACCTAATCATGTGCTGGTGCTGGCAACACACTATGGCACATTCCGTTCGGACAATAGTGGGCAAACATGGACCCAGGTATCAGGAAGCAATAACCAACTCATGCAAGGAGTTATGGATTTCTCACTGGTTACAAGTCCTTTCAATAGCCAGCGATTTTATTTGCTCACCCAACCTTCCGTAACTGGTCATCCTTCCGGTGTGCTTGGACTTTACACAAGTGCCGATCAAGGACGTACCTGGCAGCTTGTCAACAAGACTGCAAACTTCACCTCGGCGCTTGATGGGATTCCTTTCACAGTTGCAGGCAACGATACTCCTGACGAGGTGTATATCTATGTGCGTACATTGAGTACAAATGGCCTCAAAGTAAGCCATGACAATGGGCAACATTTTACTGATACTGGTACTCTGCCATTTGGAAATATTACTAACATGATTGCTATTCCTGGCGCACCAGGACAACTGCTGATCTATGGTAGCGATGGTATGGCACGCAGTACCGATAGTGGTAAGCATTGGCAAGTCACGCAAGCTATTACAAGTAGTATCTTCACAATGGTAACCGCTGGCCCACATAGCCCAATTTATGCCTCTGGCGATCAGGGTACATATGTGTCAAAAGACGAAGGCAAAACCTTTACTTATCTTAACCAGGACTACCATCCACAGTTGGTGGCGTCACCATCACAGCCACAAGTCATCTACAGTCACTCGTATATACACATTACGCGTAGTTCTGATGGTGGCAAAACGTGGAGCGATCTTCCAACATTAAAAAGCAACAACAGCAGCGCAGGGAGCTACAGTAACATAGCAGTGGACGCAGACAATGTATCGAAAGTCTATCTATCAATCTCTTACCCGACAGAGGTGTATAGCTTGGAACAGGGAAACGCAACGTGGTTGTCGCTAACACCAAAGGCGTAGGGAGCATGCAAAAGTGAGACGTTTTTTTCTTCTGCTACCAGTACTCGCATTGGTGAGCCTATTTACCTTTCTTGCAGTACCGATTGTTCATGCTGATGGTGGAGCACCCAACCTCGCCTACGTTGCTGGAACCAATGCAGGTGTTAGCATCATTGATGTGGCACAGCAGAAAGTGACGCGTACAATTAGTACATCGGGCAAACCAGAGACTATTCTTTTAAGCAATGATGCACGCTTTTTGTATGTCACAGAGCCTGACCAGAACCGGATAGCGGTGCTTGGCGCGCGCGATGGCAACACGATCTGTACAGCCAATGTACCAGGAAAACCAACACTGCTCGCCCTTGATTTGAGTGCCACCAACTACACGCTCTTCGCGGCAGGCAGCAGTACCTCAACCGTGAGCGCAATTGATCCCACCAATTGTAGTATCAAACATACCTATCAGGTAAATGGTGCAGTCTATGGTCTGGCAGTCGCGCAGGTTGGCTCTGGTATTAATGGAAGTAGCGGTAGTCAGCTCTGGGTTGCAGATGCGACATCACTTAGCTACTTCGATGATGTCAAGCAGCAAAAACTAGGCAGTCTCGTTGTTCCAGGAGGTCCAGGCTATATCAGTATTCCGCCAGGAGCAACCGTCTATGCGACAACGCGCACTGGCAGTGTGATAGCCGTAGATCTCAATGGGCAGCATGTCATTCCACTGGTTACGGATGGCTCTTATGGTGCAATGGATTACGATCAGAACACGGGTGAGGTCTATGTGCCAGATCGGACGAAGAATCAGCTTGTTGTACTTACACCAGTGAATCCAGGTTCGCCTGTGCCACATCAACCAAGCCACGTTATTAATCTGAAAGGTGCACAACCACAATCGATAGCCATTACGAGCGATGGACAGCTAGGCTTTGCCGCGCTTGCCAACGGTGAGGTAGCAATGATTGATGTGCCAGGGCGTCAGACACTACAAACAATTCACGTTGGAGGCAGTCCAGCATTTGTCATCACAGGCTTATATCCACCTGCCCTCGGCACCACGCCGCAACAAGCGTCAGTCTTTACCGTCATTCTCAATATCGCGGCCTACGTGCTCGTACTAGGACTATTCGTTGTACCAATTCTGTTGTTCAGAAGATATACAAAAGCGGAGAAAGTAAAGGGTGGCAAGGTAGGATAACAGCAATATGGTGGTGAATTGCATGCAATTCACCACCATATTGCTGTTATCCTACCTGTATCAGAAACCACACCACTTTGTAGCATGCCTTTGTTAAGTTGCTTACTCGCGTGTGACTACTGCAAGAATTTCTGGTGTTCGTGTGAGCATACGAGGTGAGACAAGATTTGTTACGATGATGTAGAACACCGCACTATAAAGCAATGAGGCTGGAATGGTCAAGACCCATATCCATTGCACATGATATATCACAGGTAAGACGAGTCCAGCAGCTACTGGTATCAGTAAAAGCGCCATTATTGCTAGCACAGCTAGTGACATTACTGCCCGTAAGCAACCACCTTCGGAAGAGACAGTGTTATTGGTTTGGAAGCCGCGACGACCTTGTGGCATACGTTGTGGAAAGAAGATAGATGAGAAGTTGCCACAACCAAGAATGATACCAATACCCGCCACACCTATTGCAAGAGCCGGTAGCACGAGGTTCCAGGCCTTCGCAACAAAGGCTGAGATGAGTACCAGCAGAAGTACCTCTATCAGTCCTAGCGCGAACGTAACAATATTCTTGCCCCATAGCACCTGTTTCGGGTTGACAGGAAACAGGAACAAGCTTGTCAAACTCTGCCGCTCCATTCCTAAGACGTTATAAGAGAAAGAGGTAAGCGCGAAGAGCGCATACGCCGGTGCAACCATCACCGCCCAGGGGCCAATAGTGAGTTGTCCTGAACCACTCGAATTAAACAGAGTTACAGCGATAAGAACAAACATTGAGATGAACGATTGGAAGACAAGGCGTAGCAGTTGAGGGTCGCGGCGATAATATTTTATGTCCTTCACTGCGATAGAAAAGAACTGCGAAAACACAATACGCTCTACGAGTCCAGTTGAGGCCGAAGCAGAGGGAGCGACAGGTATTGTAGCAACAGATGTTCGTTCCTTTCTACGACGACGCACACTACTACTGCCGCTCTCACTCGCAGTCAGGCCACGCTCAACAACCAACTGCCAGAGGTAGAGAACAAGCACAGTTGTCGCTAGTAGGCCACTCAGCCAGACAAAACTCATACCCCAATCGCCCTGTGCAGCCCGCTGAATGGTACGTGCCGCCATACCAGGAGGAAGCCATTGTAAGTACAGCGAAATCGTCCCTGCTTTCAGGCTGTCGTAGATATGTACCACGCCCAGGCCGCGTAGCACAAACTGCTGGAACAAGTAGCAGGATGAAGAGAATATCCCAATCAAAATGATGCTTAAATCGCGGAAACGACGGCTCTGTAACACACGTGCGAGGAGTGCCAGTACGAGTTGGCTGATACCTATAACCTGTGCATAGAACACCACCATCGTTAGAAAGGCCATGAGTGCAAGTGGCAATGATACGGCCCAGCCTGCAACGACTGCACCAAGTACAATCAAGAGACCAATTGTTGGCACATCGAGAAGCGAGGTAAAGATGAGGCTTAGCATCAGTTCCGCACGTGTAAGCGGAAAAAGCGCTAGTTTAGAGATGTCCAGACCTTCGTTTACGGTAAACTCTAACAGGGGTAACACAATCCAAAGCAGGTAAACACCGGTTAGAACCAGAAAGAGAATCTCGGCGTTCGCCGGTGGAGGAAGCAGACGATAGCCGAAAAACGTACCTACAGCAATGGCTCCCATAAAGGGCAAGCCAAACAGCACGAGAAAAACAGCGCCAATAATACGGCTTACACGCCCTGAACTACGTGTATAGTTGCGCAGAAATGTCTTCCAGCGTAGCAAGAAAAGCCAGCGCAGCTTATCGGAATGAACCACCATGAACGTACTCCTACTTCTAGCGAGTTGTTATTCTAGCCAACTTAAATTGTGGTTCTCATTCTGAACGCCAATGACATTGAGGAAGATATCTTCCAACGTAGCATCCTTGTTATTGCCACTGGCACGGTCACGCAATTCCTGCAATGTCCCCTCGGCAACCAGCACTCCTTGATTGATGATTCCAACGCGTGTGCAAAGACGCTCGACCACCTCCATAATGTGAGATGAGAAGAAGATGGTTGTGCCATGCTGTGTCAAATCGTGTAAAATGTCGCGCACAACACGTGAGCTAATGGGGTCTACACCCTCAAACGGCTCATCCAAAAACAAGACCTGTGGACGATGAATAATAGCGGCAGCCAGTGCCGTTTTCTTACGCATACCAACAGAATAATCGACGACAAGTTTGTCAGCATCACCAGCAAGACCCAGGACGTTGAGCAATTCTTCAGTTCTACTGCGCACCTCTCGCTCCGGCACACCATACATATGTCCTGCGAAGGTAATAAATTCACGTCCACTTAAGCGCTCGTAAAGATTGAGATATTCGGGCAACACACCCATCAGCGTACGCGCACGAAGTGAGTCATGCCACACATCGACTCCACCAACATAGACAGTACCAGAAGTAGGACGCAAAAGACCAACCATCATTTTTATTGTTGTAGATTTGCCAGCTCCATTTGGTCCCAGGAAACCAAAGAATTCGCCCGCTCGTACTGCAAGATTAAGATGATTCACCGCGACCTTTTGACCAAACACCTGCGTAAGATTCCGTGCCACCACAGCATATTGTGTATTATCATAAGGAGCAGGCATAACAGGTTGAGGAGTTGCTTGTTCCATAGAAAAAGAAGACGTATTTTGTTCAGGAAACGTCGTCATGTAGCATTCCTTCTTTATAACGCTAATACAGATCTTCTGTCAGCTACCCCTCGCGTAGAACGCGGGGGCTTGTGTCTGGACTCCACCGCAACTCTGCATACCTTTGCAAGCGTGCAGCTTTGGCTTCGTTGTCCGACACATCAAGGGACACTGACAAGGCCCCTGTCTTCATCCAATCCTGTCGAATGAAGAGCGTTCGCATCGTGATATTTCGCGCACCCACAAGGTCACTATGACACTCATACGTACACACTGTACACCGAAACATGATTGCCCCGCTGGGTCTGTTCTTGCGTGTGGTATTGCCACACTTAGGGCACATTTGTGAGGTGTAGTGGGCGTCCACGTTGACCGTCATACTGTCATGGAACGGAGCTTTGTAGGCAAGAATACCATGCAATTCGGCAAATGACCAAGACGATGCACGTCTATTCGCTCTGCGCTGTTTTTTGCTTGCACGCTTCCCTTTACGTCGTTTCGTTCCTTCTCGTATGCCAGTCAGGTGTTCTACGCCAATGAGTGAGTGAGGATGCGTAGCGAGAATACGTGATGCTAGAGTATGGTTTACGTCGCGCTTGAACCGTCTCTCTCGACCTGACACAGCGATGAGCCGCCGTGTTGCAGAGCGAGTGCCTTTGCGCTGTAATCTTTTTCTCAAACGATGAGAGTGGTCTGCTGTGGCAACAATGCGTTTGCCTGGGTAGAACGTGCTGTTGTTGCGTGTATCGGTAGTCGTTGCGAGATAACGTACACCCACATCGACACCTACTACGTCAGTATGTGTTTCGGGCATGGGGTCTGCTAGCTCTATCTCTAAGGCGACAATCAAGTAAAATTGCTTACGTGGCTTGTCATACCACAGTTTCGCCGCGCCAATCTCAGCACCGTGTTGTATCCAGGCAACATGTTTGTTGTAGCCCTGATAGGGAACCGACACGCGCCCGTCAAGGGTCAAGATGCTGACGTGCTGCTCTTTCTTAAAGCTATAGTCACGTTCATAGTTGTACGTCAGCGTTGGAGAAACGTACTTGGGTGCCTGGTCAAATCCCTTGTAGCGTTTCTTCGTCCGTCCGTTCTTGCGTGCTTCGATATTCTGGCGAAGCTTTGTCCATAATGCTTTGTACGTCGCTCCCACTTGACGCGGCACGTTACAGGCCAGTTGGGAAGACAACTTATACCTTTGACGCACCTCTGCATAGAGGGCTTTTTGCAACTTCTGCTGATTGCTCATCTTGCCATGCTCAAAGCTGTACTGTGAGGCATAGTTCAAGGCGTCACGATACGCTAGCTGAACGGCTCGTAACTGTGCGAACTGTTCAGGGGTTGCGTTCAATTTCAGTTTTGCGCTGATCGTTGTCTTCATAGAACAAGTATACTACTTTCTCACACATTTGTCAAGAATACACGTTGTGTGAGGATGTACGCAAGAAGGAACGGGTCATTCCTCCCCATGTTGAGAAAACAGGGGAGGAATGACCCGATTGTTGAAGGGCATAGTATACTTTTGTCGAGGAATTTCCAATGTACGTCATACACTTAAGAATTCGTTCACTCCAAATAACCGTGTCTAAAGGAGTACATCATATGTCTACATCCAACTCGTCTCAAGAGCAAGAAGGCGAAAAAATACCACGCCGTCCACCAGAATTGGATAAGTATGTGGATGATTTTCTTTCGCTTGTCTGTGATACAAGTCGCCGTTATATTCTTGAATTGCTTGCCAGACCAGGTAAAGACAACAATAGTGGGCTACCAGAGCATCGTTCTGGTGACATTGCTCGTGCAATAGGACTCTCTCCGGCAACAACGTCAGAACATTTACGACAACTTGCTCAAGCTGGTCTAATAACATCAAGGCGTGAAGGCAACATTGTGTACTATCAGTTGTATAATCATCTTCTGGTCAAAGCATTCCAAGACCTGTTAGATGGTCTGGATAACCATTTTACATCGCGTCAGCAGAAAGAGTAGACTGCGAAAGGATATTACATAAAGCATAATTGTTATGAGTTCAAGCCAAGAAACATGAGATAGTAGGAAACTCTTCCTTTACTCAAATTGAAACCCGTTAGGTTATCGGTTATACTTAATTGCGACATTGATAGAGTAACTTGTTGTCTTATAGAAGACATGCCTAAGAAAAGGGGCAAGCCCACCGAATTCAGCTTGTTGGTAAAGTGGCTTGGTGGGCGGCATGACAGGGCTTGCCCTGTCACTACGATAGACGATGTCGCGTGGCTTGCCACGCAGTGGTGGAAAGTATAGTAGTGATGGGGCTTGCCCCTGTCATGCTTTGTAGGTTGATGTACGAAAAGGAATATGTAGATGACGAACTTGTTTACTTCTCAGCCGCTTCCTGATCTGGACGATATGCTCCAATCGCTTCTGCTTGTTGAAGAAGGCGAGCATGAGTTTGAGCACGCCGCAGACGTAAAAGAATTACGTCACCTCTTTTTTCCGGTGACCCGTCACAATATCTATCTAAACCATGCAGCTAGCGGCCCACTAGCTAGTCCTGTTGTACGCTCACTACACGAGTATGTGGACGACTACAGTAACTTTGGCGGTGTTCACAAGACGCGCTGGGACGAGTACGAGCGTGGTGCACATCGGCGTCTAGCTACTTTCATTCATGCTCGTCCTGGTCAGATAGCGCTGACTGCCAGCACCGGTGATGGTCTCATGCATATTGCTCAAGGCTTATCGTGGCACGAAGGTGATACCATTGTCGGAGCCGAGGGCGAATTTCCCACAAATATTTATCCCTGGCTGAACCTACAAGAGCGCGGCGTCAAACTGCATAGCGTACCGACGCGCAATGCGCGCATTGTACCTGAAGATATTTTTGCGGCTATTGATAATCATACAAAGCTAGTAAGCTTAAGTCTCGTCGAGTTTGCAACCGGCTATCGCAACGATATTGCCACTATCACTGCGTATTGTCACGAGCGGGGTATTCTGTGTGGAATTGATGCAATGCAGGCGCTAGGGTCACTGGATATAGACGTGCAGAGTCTGGGTATAGACTTTATGGTGGCAGCTGCTCATAAGTGGTTGCTTGGCCCACAGATGTGTGGCATTCTTTACATCTCGGATGCCTTGCTTCCCAAACTAATGGTCCCCCGTCGTAGTTGGTTCAGTGTCGAAAATCCGTTTGACTTCTTCAACTATGAGCAAGCTCTGAAAGCTGGCGCGGAGCGTTTCGAGCATAGCACCGCGAATAGTCTTGCTATAGTCGGGTTAGACGCTGCCCTTGGGATATTTGAGAGTATCGATGGCGGTATGTCGGCGGTAGAGAGGCGTATTCTCGGCTTAGCAGATCATGCTATTGCTGGTTTGGAACAGCTTGGTTATCCCGTTGTTTCTCCTCAAGGTGAAGGTGAGCGCTCAGGGCTGATCTGCTTCCGTCCTCATCCAGAGCGAGCAGAGCAGACGATATCGCAGATTGTAGACGTGCTAGCAGATCGTCGTATCTACGTCGCCGCCCGTGGCGATGTAGTGCGTGTCTCGCCACATTTCTACAACACTCTTGCAGAGATTGATGCACTCCTGGAAACGTTGGCGTAGGGACGCGATAAATCAGTTGTTCCAACAAAATTATACATTCGCCTGCAAAGCGGAGGGAGCATGACAGGGGCAAGCCCATGGGCTCCAACTAATTCATATCATGACTCCGCAGACGGCATGACAGGGGCAAGCCCTGTCACTCCTCTATAGCAGACGCCGCTCCGCCGCTTTGCGGCAGGCAGTATCGTAGTGACAGGGCTTGCCCCATTGACTCCAACTCACTCACGAACTGGCTCTGAGGGCGGCATGACAGGGACAAGCCCTGTCACTCCTCTACGATGTAACACCACATCGTGGCTTGCCACGCGTCGTGTATCGGAGTGACAGGGCTTGTCCCTGTCATGCTCGCCACCCACTCTGCAGGCTCTTGCAGCAATGAGTTGGACTCACTGGGCTTGCCCCTGTCATGCCGCCCCCAGAGTCAATTTACAATTTTGTTGGAACAACTGGATAAATCGGTCCCTACAAAGCATCATGGTATTCGAGAACGCACGAAGCGACGCAAGTGGAGACGCAAAGGGACACAAGTGCTACCCTTGACACTCAAACAACGCCGTGTTAATTGACACGCGTCTAAGTGGGCGTTTGCCGAATTGCATGGTATACTTACCTACAAAGCGGCGTTGTCGGGTTCTTCGTTCGTCGTGAAAGTCGATGCCGACTACACGAGTAAAGCGTGTCCGATGTGTGGCTACACCGATAAGCATAATCGTCCAGGTAATGGACTGATGTTCGTGTATCAGAACAAGGAGTGTGGATATCACGTTCGGACTGGACACGCCTATCATCTCCATGCCGACCTTGTGGGTGCGCGAAATATAGCGATGCGAACGCGTCTCATTCGACAGGATTGGGTGAGAACGGGGCAGTTGTCCGTTGCCCCTGATGTGTCGGACAAGGAAGCCAAAGCTGCACGCCTTCACAGGTATGCAGAGCTGCGGTGGAGTCCTGATGCAAGCCCCTCGCTTTAGCGGTGGGGTGTCTGACTTCTGGCATTACGAGGAACCATAACCTGTCCTTTCGTTCAGTTTTTCATGCTTCGGCTTGACATGGACCTCCGCTATGGCATACAACTAACTCATGTGGATGTGACGCACGCATGCACTTTGCCAAATGACGTTTTGTGCGTAATGGTTTACCCAACACAACAAGAGGGCCGCAACTGCACGTGTCCTCGTAGTATAGTTAATTGAAGGAGATGTATCATGGCCTTTGAATTACCACCACTGCCGTATGACTACAACGCATTGGAGCCATACATTGATACTCAAACCATGCAATTGCATCACGACAAGCATCACCAAACCTATGTGACAAACCTCAACAATGCATTGAAGGATCATGCATTCGCCTCACTGCAACCAGAGCAGGTGTTACTGCGCATTAATGAGGTTCCTGATGCTGTACGCACGGCAGTGCGAAACAACGGTGGCGGTCATGTCAACCATACCATGTTCTGGCAGATTATGAAGCCAAATGGTGGCGGAGAACCTACAGGCGAAATTGCCAACGCCATCACATCTTCATTTGGCTCATTTGACGCATTCAAGACAGCATTCAACGATGCGGGCGCAAAGCAGTTTGGCTCTGGCTGGGCGTGGGTCACACTGGGTCAGGATGGTAAACTTCAGATTAGCTCGACGGCGAACCAGGATAGTCCTTTGTTGAACGGTATCTATCCTATCCTCGGCAACGACGTATGGGAGCACGCCTACTATCTCAAGTACCAGAACCGTCGCCCAGAATACCTCAGCAACTGGTGGAATGTCGTGAACTGGGACGAGATTAACAAGCGCTATGCGCAAGCACGTAGTGCAAAATAAGCTTTTATCCACATTTTATGGGGAGAACTACTAAAAAATGTGGATAAAAATACTAAAAAGTTGTGTGGCATAGCAGTGCACTGCTATGCCACACAACTTTTTAGAAAGTTTTTCTTAGCCCTTTACGGCGCCAGAGGTCAAGCCAGAGACGATACGGCGCTGCAGGAACAACACCATGATAACGAGTGGAATGGTGACGATGATCGCAGCAGCGGCTAGCTCACCGTAGGCAATCGTATGCTCTCCATTGAAGAGTGGAATAGCCACGGTGACTGTCTGTGCATTCGAGTCAGAGGTCATGGTGAGACCAAAGATGAAGTCATTCCAGACAGCGATGAATGAGAGGATTGCAGCGGCAAAGACGCCTGGTGCAGTTAATGGGATCACGATACGCCACAGGGCTCCAATGCGCGACGTGCCATCAACCATCGCAGCTTCCTCAAGGTCTGGTGGCAGATCACGGAAGAACGAAGTCAGGAAAAAGACCGTGACCGGCAGCGCAATCACCAGGTAGGGAATGATCAGCGCAACATAGGTATTGTAGAGTCCAGTGTTGGTAAAGAAGACGTACAGTGGCCCTACCAACGCAATCAAGGGAAACATCTGTACGGAAAGTACGATGCCTAAAATGAGACCTTTTCCCTTAAACTTTGTACGTGCAATAGCGTAGGCGGCAAGTGAACCAAACACCAGAGACAGGATGGTCGTGACAATCGCGACAATCGTACTATTTAACAGGTCTTTCGCGAAGGCAGGTTGGTTACTTGCCAGAGCGTTAGAATAGTTAGCGGGGTCGAAGCTGTGCGGAAAAAGCGTGGGTGGCGAAGTATTCAGTTCCGCCCCACCTTTTATCGACGTAATGAGTGCCCAATAAAAGGGCGCAAGGGCAATGAGAACTACCACAATCATTCCTATAACACGCGCGATAGTACCCCATTGCGAGTTTTTCTTTTCAGCTAAGCCAGTTTTTTCTCTTGCGCCTGCTCGCGCAGCAGGAACAGTTTGCTCTCGTACTGCCATGATAGACCTCTCCTTCTGTAACTGTGTGTCTAGTCGCGCCCTATACTTGTCAAACCGACTAAAATGGAGCTCGCGATGGCACAAATGATAAACAGTACAACAGCGGCAGCTACTCCTGGTGCGAAGTCAGCAGTTACGCCTGTAAACATGCCGTTGTATGCGTATAATGCTAATGTCTGTATCTCACGTCCACCACCGGTGAACAGGTAGAACAGGTCGAATGCGCGAAGCGCATCGAGCAGGCGGAAAAGGAGTGCGATCAAGAATGCGTTCCTGAGAAGCGGCAGTGTGATCGTCCAGAACTGTTGCCAGCGTGTGCTGCCGTCAACCCCTGCAGCCTCGTAAAGGTCATCGGGAATGACTTGCAGGCCAGCCAGCAAGAGTAAGGCCATAAACGGTGTCGTCTTCCAGACATCGGTGATGATGGATGCGGTAATTACACCTGCCGGAGTACGCAGCAGAGAGTCGCCAACTCCTAACACATGTAACGATTGCAAGATGTAGGTGATGATACCATTTTCTCCGTTATACATCAGCAACCATATCTGCGCTGACACAATGGTCGGAAAGGCGAAGGGAATGAGAATGGAGGTGCGCACCAGGCTACGCCCTGGAAAATTCTTGTTAATGAGCAAGGCAACAGCCAGACCAATGACAGCTTCAAGCGCCACACTAATGATACTAAAGATAAACGTGGTTCCTATTGAACCAAGAAATGCTGGATCGCGGAATATCTGAATGTAGTTGCTCAATCCAGTAAACGTTCCGCCGCTGGCCGACAGCGGGTTGTTAAGGAAGCTTTGGCGAACTGCATCAATAATAGGATAGACCGCAATAAGCAGAATGAGAATAATCGTAGGAGTCACTAAGAAGTACGGTAGTACTCCACTCCCTGCATCCAAGCGTTCGCGCAAGCTTTGCTTGCGCTCGGCTAGCGGCGTTGCTTGTGTCTGTACAGCCATGACGCATTCTCCCCTTATCTATACAACATCAGAGTTGACTCAATGTAGATAGGATATCACTGATAAAGGTACATTGCAAAGGATGTAAGGAGTTGATGAGGTAGCCAAAACAAACTACCTCATCAACTCCTTTACCTTTTCATCAATTTACAAGCACTACTTCGACACGAGGGCTTGTAAGTCGGATTGCATTGCACTGAGTGCAGCTTGAGGTGTAACTTGCTTGGTCAGTGCTTGGTGAACGTGTGTCTGAATGATGTTCGAGAGGTCTGGATACACTGCCGACACTGGGCGCGGAAGAGAATTCTCCAAAACCTGCAACTGATTGATTTTGGTGAAGAGAGGCTCCTTTTGCTGCACCTCGGCATCCTGATACACACTCTTCAAGGAGGGTGTCAAGGATGCTTGAACCGCAATCAGCTTTTGTGCAGGTGCTGAAAGCATGTACTGCACAAACTTCCATGCCGCATCCTGGTTTTTCGAGAAGGAACTGATGCCGAGGTTCCAACCACCAACAGCAGAGTGTCCTACCGTACCACTACCGCCATAGAGCATTGAGGTGATGTCGAACTTACCTACAATCTTTGACTCTTTAGGAGTGTTACCATGCGAATAGGCATACGGCCAGTTGCGCATGAAGAGGGACTCGCCGTTCTGCCATGTTGAACGGTCTGTCTCCTCGGCAAGTGTAGTGACGTTGACTGGTGAGATCGTACCAACCCAACTTACCATGTCTGTGAGTGCCTGTGTTGCCTCGGGGCTGTTGACAATAACCTTCTTTGCATTATTGGGATCGAGGACATCGCCACCATAGCCATGTAGAACTTCGGAGAAGTCACACACGAGTCCTTCGTATTGCGAACCTTGCCAGAGATATCCGTACTTGGTGCCACCCTTGCCCGCGTTGTCCTTCGACATAGTAACAAGTTCCGCCCATGTCTTGGGGGGTGTTTTGATGACATCAGTACGATAATAGATCACGCCAGCATCGGTACGGAATGGTACTGCCCATAAGTTGCCATTGTAAGTACACGACTTGATTGGCCCTGGAAGATAGTTCGCACGGTCGCTTGTAGACCACTTGTCGTCGAGTTTTATCGTCCACCCGCTGGCTCCAAATTCAGCAGGATAGACAACATCTATCGATATCACATCAATGTTGCTACTGCGAGCGCGGAACGCATTCGTATAGATGGTAAGAAGTTGATCGGTACTAGTTGGGCCATTATGCCAGACGAGGTGGACATCTTTCTGAGACTTATTGAAGTTATCCACGAGGGCCTGGTAAGCACCGGATGTATCATTCTCACTTTGCCAGATAATCGTGGCAGGTCCACTACCACTACTACCGCCACTACCACCACCACAGGCTTCGAGGAGAGATACGGCTGCGGTACTTGAGACGCCAACGGCAACTGCACGCTCAAGGAAGGTGCGACGTGTCATACGACCAGATTTCATTTTGACAATAATTTCGTCAAGAACTTCTCGTTGTTCAGGATGAGAAAACATGTATGGTCCTCCTTTGGACTGGCTATAGTTGATTAGCCGACAGAGATCAAATACACGTCACACAATTGTTTCGTGCTTGAGCTTCCATGCCTACCCCACTTTCAAAAGCTTCTGGAAGTCTGCTACAACTTCAACCTATCTCGCGGATGTGAGCGCAAGACCATCAGCAGCACATACATCGTGCTTGATGAGAGAGAAGAATATATGCATGTACTACGGAACACCCTCACAAGAAAGTTTCAGGTGAGCATTCCCCCTTTCTGGGTGTAGTGGCAGGAATCATTTACTTGATTCTGTATCACTCTCAAAAGTACGTTGTCAAACGTGTAAATCTCACAACGGAGGAAGGATTGCGAGTACAAATGCTTTTATGGAAACGTTTCTATATTGTAGTAAAACAATACCATAAAATTTTCACAAAGTAAATAGTTTGTGTTGTGTTGTATGACGTTCTATCAATGTTGTGGACAAGCGAATAAGCTCTGGTGGTAGTTGTGGGTTAGCCATTTGCTCGATGAGCTTGACGACTCCTAGCTCGCCCATGTGCTGCATGGGTTGCTGCACCGTACTCAAGTCCAGTAATTCAGACACTTCGATGCCATCAAAGCCAATAACTGCAAGGTCTGATGGAACGACAAGATGTAGCATTCGTGCGGCTTCAAGAACACCGATGGCTTGCATATCAGAAGAGGCGAAAATAGCCGTTGGATGCGGCGTTTGTGCCAGAAGGTATAAGGCAGCATTACGACCAGCATGGCGGTTCCACTCACTTTCTACCATCAGCGTAGGCTCGAAGGGCAGCCCAGCTTCCCCCAATGCACGATGAAAACCGATCAGACGATCATTGGCCTGATTAAATTTGAAATTTCCTTCGATGATTCCATTGATGAACCCAATGCGCGTATGTCCCTTATCAAGTAAGCTCCTGACTGCTTGATAGGCACCCTCGACATTGTTCACGACTAACGAGGTAAGATGAGGGCTATATGCGTCTACGAGCACCGTGGGCAGTCCAACTTCGCGGAAACCACAGGCAAATGTATCACTGGGGAGCAATGAAACGATAAGTAGCCCATCAACTTTACGATGCATGGGTAGCTCAGAGAAATAGGCATCACGTTGCATATCATTTTCAACATTGTAGATGACTAACTCTTTTTGTTCGTGTGAGAGCGCATTCTGAATGCCGCGCAACACCTCAACGTGAAATGGACGCGTGAAGAAGGGGACAATGACACCAATTGAGCCTGTTTGCTTAGAAATCATGCTACGGGCAATTGGATTGGGTCGAAAGCGTAGTTGAGCGATGACGGCAAGAACTTTTTCGCGTGTCGCAGGGCGCACACTTGGATGATCGTTGAGTACTCGTGAAACAGTTCCAATGCCGACGCCTGCTATGCGCGCAACATCGTGGATGGTTGGCTGTGCTGTCATAGAACTCCACCTTCTTATACATCACGGTGGTAATCGAGTTCTTCTTGGAAACGGTTCCATTACGACGGTGCAATGGTGCTTCTTGAGCATAGCATATCCTGAGATAATATGTAAGGGTGTAGGAAGACTCGCTGTCTTTAAGCTCTTCATCCCGGCTCTCCATTCTTTGGGGGGAAACTGGGAGACCGCAAGGGTCTCCCAGTTTCCCCCCAAAGAATGGAGAGCCTTCATCCCTCGTGCGTTGACAACATGGGGAAAGCAGCATACAATTCATGACGTCGATCTATTCAGTGGAAAAGGGCTTTCAATGTATGAATACTGCGCCAAGAGATAACAATAGGTTGGTGACTCAACAAGCATCTGATAGACTTGGTGTAGTATCCCTGCATTCGACAACGCTTAGTTGGGGCGAACGTCTATTACCGTACTTATTTGCTGCTATGGAGACCTGCTGGGTTGATGCTATTCTTATTTGGATAGCTGGTATAAACGTTTCCTCTGCCAACACTTTTCTTCTCCCATTGTGGGTTCCCTTTGTGCTTATTGCCAGCAGTTACTGGCTGTCAAATGCTCTTCCAGGTGGACGGGTAATTGCTACTAGTGGTTCTCCGCAAAGCCCTACATCTTTTCTTATGCAGTCTCTTGTTGTTTGTCTGATATTTGGCACAATTCTCTTTTCCCTCTGGTCAGGAGTATATAGCTCTTCAATAGCTTTTTTGAATCCAATCTGGCTTGGAAGTCTGATTGGGGATCTATTTCTATTAGGGCCAGAGTCCTTGCACATTGGAAGCATTCTTGTGCTTGCCCTGTATTTTTGTTGGCGTGGCTTGCGTTTGTCGCATAGCACACTTGAGCCGGGAAGTGTTTTGATTGTCCTTCGCCTGGGTGTTGGCGTAATGCTCGCGGTGATTGTGTTCCGGGCCGCCGCGAGTGCAACAGCGCATCAGGTATTGCTGCTCCTACTCATTCCACTTTTTCTTGCGTTTGCTCTCATTGCACATGCGTTCGCACAAACAGTTTTTGTGCGTACAATGCATCGCTCTGGCTTGCAAGGAAGTGTGCTTGTACAAGAGCGTGCGCTTTTGGGAATCATCGTGGCTTTTGGGATTGTCCTTCTTTTGCTCTCATTGTTTGTAGGAGCGGTTGCCAGTCCTACTTTTCTCGCAGATGCACAGCGTATCTTTGAACCTGTGGCACGTGTATATAACGTTATTGCAAATGTTATCGCCTTCGTTGTAGCATTAATTGCCGCACCGTTCATTTGGCTCCTTCAGCTATTTCATTTCAAACTTCAAGAACCAAATCATCAAGTGAGTACTCCGCTAGAATTGTGCAAGAAATATCCACAATCGATTCAGTGTCTTTCTCCGCCACAAAATTCTTCAGGATCATTACTTGTGCTTGCGATAAAGATACTACTGCCTATTCTTGTTATTATCTTGTTTGTGCTGATTGTGCGTTTGCTTCGACGTAAACGGAGCGTGAGATTCACGCGTCGTATCGAGGAAGTTCATGAAAGCTTATGGTCGTGGGAATTGTTTGTGACCCAGCTCAGGGCATTTTTCCGTGCCCTGTGGTTGCGTCTCTTTCCACAACAGAGAGAAGAAATGCAAGGACAGCATAGCGAAAACGACGGAGCAAGCGAGCCAACAGCACGTAGTGTTCGCGAAATGTATCGCGCTATGTTGCGCTGGGCGGCTCTCCGTGGCTATCCTCGCAAAAGAGATGAGACGCCCTACGAGTTCCGAGTTCGTCTACACGCACATCTTCCCTTGACAGAGCCAGAGTTAA
>JAABUQ010002122.1_pt1 | contig 40193 bp, 50 predicted proteins | sample 5560001 | NCBI WGS metagenome assembly JAABUQ01 (sample SAMN10711888, study PRJNA513371) | rock metagenome | isolation source: Antarctica rocks | place: Antarctica: Victoria Land, Finger Mt nord | collected 2015-12-18
CTCTCCTCTTCCCTCCCCCTCTCTCCCTACTCTCACCTGCCGTCTCCCTTCTTCCGTCCAGTCTCTCGCTCTTCACGCCAAGCACAATGCCGCCTCATCGAAACGCAAGACAGGACCATACAAGCACAACAGGGTAGTCCGCCCTGGGCTGCCCTTGCGCCGCCCTTTGCCCCTATCCGAGAGCGAATCCTGCGCGAGAACAAATGTGGCAACTCTCCACCTGCGGGAAAACATCTGCATGCAAGAAAATTCGTCGACTCGGTCCGGTAAAAGTACATGCAAAAGAAATGTTGCTAAGCGATCGATGTTGTGTGAAGTGTTTGTCTGCTGTGAAGAAAAAGAGGTGCCGAATCCGACGAACGCCATTTCTTGCGCACCGCAAATGCCTGGATTTGTTTTACCGCCCGTGTGTATTTGTTTCGAATTTGCTTTGGATTTGGTGGAAATTTGCTAAAATGTCGAATTGCGTGTTTGATATTAAATGCGTACTGCTTGAGCAGCGGAGAAGGTGCGAAGAAGGTCTGATCCGGAATGGCAAGCTTAAGTTGGACGCTGTGTGGAGGTGGACAGTCCGATCCAGCGGAAAAGTGCACACTTGGTTTCTCCATTTCGCCGTATTCCTCCGATCGTAGTCGTCCGGGCTGCACGAGCGAGCCTTATCCGACCCTTCTGCAAGGCCTGGCCTTACATCTTCTTGTTCAATGCATTGAGCATGCTGCTGTCTGCACTCGATCTGCCACCCTCGGGCTGCTGTCCCGGTCCCAGTAGACTACTGACAGCCATTGCACCTCTCTGCCCGCTACCGTTGCCTTCCTGATTTCGATTGGGAGGGGGCGTACGTGAGGACTCATTGGGAGGCAAGACTTGAGGCGGGTGTAGGTTGCTTGGATAGTTGGGGTTATTATATCCAGATGCGGAAGATGTACTGCCATGAGGAGACCCGGAAGCGCGTGCATCGTAGGAGTAGGCCGAGTTCTGAGGCGATCCACGGTGGGGCGGTGGTGGTTGCGGTGGAGCTTGTGGCTGCTGCGGTGGATAGTATGGCTGGCCCTGGGGAGGGTAGGGCGCGGAGTGGTATGACTGCACAGAAGATGTTGGTGAGACTGGGCCAATTGAAGTGGGATCTGGATACTCATATCCACCACCCGAGCCTCGTCGACCGGTGGACGCCGGAGGACGACCCTCGTTGGGATATGGGGACTCGCCATTTTGCGGCGGGGGCGGTACAGATGGGTGGAATTCTTCTGAGCGAAAGCGCTTGAGACTCACTTTGTCTTGGGGGTGTGGAGGCTGAGGAGCGCCTCGCTCATCGTACACCGGACCTCCTGGGTACGGCTGGGGTGGCACCGGGTAGCCGTGAGGAGGCGGAGGGTAGTTGGGGTCATGTCCCATTGGAGGGCCAAGAGGCTGCCCGTGCGCGCCGAAGATGGCCGGCTGCGCTTGATGAGGGTAGATGGGTCGACCTCCGCGCTGCGGTGGCATGGCCCCGGTGGTACGGAGATGCGGGTATGCGGTATGGGCCGGCACGAAAGCTTGCGCCTGGGAAGAGACGGGAGTAAAGATGCACTCCTGCTGGAAGCGTTGACAGTTTGTGCACCGACCGTCTTCTGACGCATCAAAGCCCGAGCAGCGAATCTTCGATGTGTTAGCTGAGCCCAAGGTGCGTTCACTGCCCAGGAGTAATCACCTTACGTCGTCTGCAGTATCGGCATGCAATGGCCGTGCGCTGTCTTGGAGCAGGCTGGGCCTGATATTGCATATGTGGAGGAGGAGGGCCCCGAGGATCCGGCGGATATTGAGCATACATGTCGTGCGGTTGCATGCGATACATATCTGGATGGGGTTGTTGATGCCCCGGCGGTGGGAGGGTGACCATTTCGCCGGGTGTGGAAGGATTGCTCGGGTAGCCTTGAGGTGGAGGTGGGCCCTGCTTACCAAGTGGTTAGGACTGAAGACCCTTGACAAGGAGGAAAGTGAGGGTGAGACTTACGCGGTACTGAGGTGGAACGGGATATGCGCCTCTTTGTGGTTGTTCCCACTGCGGAGGCGGATACTGTCCTTGCTTGTTTGGATCGCTGGACATTGGAAAGACGGGAAGACGGGACCGGGGGAGTGATACTGCTTAAAGTCGCGATGCGTCTGCTCTCATGGTCGTGAGAGAGGATGAGTAATGTCGGGGCTGCGTGATGGGTCTTGTGGAGGTGACTTGATGGGAGGGGGGGATAGGCCGAGATAATAAAGTTGCGGTGAAGCCGAGAGGCGATCCGGCGCAGGTGAAGGATGACGGTGCAGATGGCAATGACTGAACGGTTCGATCAATTGCCAGAGGACCGAAGGGGTGAGAGCAGGAGTGGTTTCGGGCCAGCTATTGGATGCCCGTTAATTATTGGTGTCGAAGGCGAGTGGCAATGTTTGGGTGAGAGTGGGAAGGTTGAAAGATGAATGCGGGACGGCGGAAGTGGAAGAGGGAGCGTTGATTGTTGAGGTGGTTAAAAAATTGGGGATGGGTATTCAGATTGAGGATTGAGAAATGAGAAGTTGAGACTGAGATTGTTGATTTATTGTCATGTGTTGAGACAAGAGAGAGAGGGCAGGAACGGACTTTGGACCCAGCTGAAGGGTTCGGGTATTTAGATCCCTTGTCGCATCACTCGTGTTGGGGTTTGGCCTGCCCCTAGTTGTAAGCCTCTATCCCTAGGTCCTATCTAGATATCTTCCACTACAACTTTAGCATCCAAGGTAATCAGATCCTATTCCGCATCAGGATGCCTGCCTGGAGAGCAAGGAAGGTCAGGGAACTTTAGGGAACTTTAGGGAAGGTTTGGGGGCATTTAGGGAGGGGGACCGGGTAAAGTAGTGGCAACTCGTGGCCCGCTCCCATGTCTACAGTATATACTGTAATAAGCAGCCTAGCAGTAATACGGGTACAGGGTAGCACAGAAAATAAGACGCCTGCTATGTAGTGCTACTGTTGGACAATGATGCCAGGTGCGTTAGTTTCAATCGAATGGCTGCTCGTCGTCCACGGTGCTCATTGTCGCACTCGAAGCCTCGTCCAGCGGCCAATCCTGCTTGTCCCATGCCTTTCTCCACCCTTTTGAACTCTTCAGGATGTTGCTTTGCACTTTTTGTGCCTCTCAGACACCACCCGTCCCTATGCGTAACAGGATCAGTGTCTTTATGACTATGATTACCAGTGTTGGGGCCCGACTGAAAGTGTGAAGAAAAGCATTTTAGCCCTTGAATCATCGACGGCGCTCCGCGTGCCGCCTCGAGACTACTGGTATAGCTGTTATGGCGCATCCAGGGAAATAACTTCATTCGCCTCTGATTTTGCATATCTGGCCTAGGGCTCACACGAGAAGCAAAGGCCGAGTTTCAGCGTTTGATGATCCCCTTGGCACATGGGGGTGCACCGCAACCTCATGGTTATGCTTTCTATGGCTGCGTTACAAGATGCCATCGAGCCTAAGCTGCGGAAATTAGAGGGCACAAGTAATACCTCACCAAGCAACCGATGCCCGATTCGACGTGCTTTCATTTGATGTTGGGATATGAAACGGTAAGGTTGCCCAGGCTTCCAACGCCCCGCGGTATTGTCCAGAAGTTATTAGCAACCCTCATACAATCGAGAAGAGGGTCTTGATGCTTGCATATCCAATTGCCCTTGCGCCTGCGAGTGCTGCGCATATGCTGCTACGTGACAAGACTCGAAACGAAGTTGGGGTGGGATCCAGGTGGGATCCATGGTGGGCTCCATTTGTCGGACGGCTTGGTTAAAGTGGCAGGACTTCTTTGGCGAACCCGTACCCGCTGCACGTTGAAATGGTCATGGGTCGACTTTAGCAGCTGCCCGCTAATGCACAATGGCGCTGCCCGCACTGGGATCGTTGCAATTGGTGGCCTGTTCGCTGATTTTTGGCTTTAGTTGATGAGGTTGTTTTTTGGGGCCAAATGCTTTCCAGCCCCAATCCCCCCTCTCTTCTTTCCATTTGGACTTCCCTACGCTGTGACCATGTTATCGCAGCTTTACAATATAAGATAGTCTAGAACGTGACAGTAGAGATTAGAAATCATATTCAAAGGATCCAAAAGGTAATTTACTCTGCGGCCAGATCCTCAAGCAAATCTCCGCAATGTTGAACGGCGCATGATGCTGACCGACGATCCATCTCTCCCCCAAGCGAGATAGCTCGGGAATGAACCTTGTGATGCCACGTGAGGATCGACCACGCCACTGTCCCAGCGTCGCTGATCTTCTCACTCCAAACAAACCAACGAGCCGCGACCACTCCGTCGTCCGTACGTGTGAAGCACTGCCGTCGCAACCCTCCACCTGACCAAATTGCGCTGAGTCAGTCAATCAAATCAAACCGACTGCGACCATGCATTTGGAAATTGGAGACTCGAAAGCTGATCTGAGATCACGGAAGATTAGCATTTGCAACGCTTGCCGGATCCGGAGATCAAATCCAGTCGCCTTCTGCCTCTGCCTGGTCGTACTCCACCTCGGAGGACTTGCGAACTACTGCCAGAAGCCAAGTGTCCTGCCAAAAATAGCCCAGTCTAAGAGCTACGACCATGGCACTACTGTTCTGAATGAGATGACCATGCTGACGTGGCTGCCTGCGAGTACCATGTATATTTAGTAGGGGCACAGGTGGTAGGCCTGGAGCTTGGACTCGTTCACAAGAACGGTTCGGCACGAAGGAAGCCGGTCGCTCGGGATTCCTTGGCTTTCGCATGGTGGTCAGCATCTCTTTTGGATCTTAATGCCATTGTTAGGTTCCGAGGTCCGGCGCAAAAGGCACCTGGAACAAAGGTCGACATTGTGATGACTGATAATACTTGGGTGCCGCCTCCTTGAGCATTGGTGCTGGGCATTTTAAGTCCTTGGTCACTTTGCCACTCCCAAGTTCGAATGGTGTGTTGCAAAGAGGTGTGCACTGCCCTATATTTTCTGGATCAGATCCTGCCGAGTAATAATGAAGTCGAAGCCTTCCAATCTGAGACAGCTTTGATGGAACTGCTTCTTTGGCTCATCCGCAGAATTCTCCGTCACAGATCCATACTGGACCGGTCTGCTTGTAAAAGCGTCATCACGGTGAGAAACGAATTGATGACATCCTGCCCCACTTTGGGCATCCCCACTGAGACTCTAACCGTCCCGAGTCAAGCGCAAGGGATCTGTCAAAGCTGCCTGTACGAAATGACGTACTTTAGCGTTGGCAGGGATATGCTGTCCAGTGATGCAGCCTGCACCTGCACAACCCGAACCACACTCTCTCGATTCTGTAATTTGACTTGAAAGTGTCTTGCAAATCCAGCCGCAGACTGTAAACACAAGCTGGCATGGACACTGGACCCATCTAACCGCATGGCCCTTGCGGGGAACTACTCGAATCGATGGCGGCTAGATCCGTCTCTCGTTACTCTGTTATTTGAAAGTCCCGTGCCAAGGTGTGCAGCCTCTCAAGTAGCTTTCGAGCCAATGCATGCGGTGTCTCTCCATGTTCGTAGACTGATCACACCGCCTTTCATGTTTGCCTGATCACCGATGAGCTTTTGATTGGACTACCTCCTGGCCCATGGTCTGAGCGTTTTACAGCTTGCAGCCGAGCCAAGCAGTAGGTCTTGAAGCGACGTAGAATTCTTGCGAGATCTCTAAGCACATTGGATCTAGCGGGAACAGCATCAGATAATGGTAAGCATCCGCGATGCGACACCGCGGCCCCTCCCCGTACGGTCGTGGCTGTAATGCAGCGACACGGTTGGATCCCCATTTTCTGGGCAGCGGCTCGACTCGAGGAAAGCCATGTGGCCTTCGCAGCACTTTCCCGTCTGAGGGCGGGACGGGTAAAGAGCGACCGCAGATGTGGTGCAGATCATCTTGTAGTAGTGGGGCTCTGAGGCAACAGACCGAAACAAGGGCCGGGCGCTTCGAGTGATTTACAATGCAAATGCAGGGAATTGTGACGAAGCATCGAGATCCATCGATGGCGTATGGAACGTGACCCTTTCAGTGCAGGATCCTTTCTATAGCCCGCCTAGACGTCCAAGATGCCACCATCAATTCGCTGAGGAATGAAAGAGGGGAGAAAATGCCCGCCTGGTCATGCTGACACAGTCAAATGCACGAGTGAGACTTTCTGTATGCCGCAGCACAAGCTGCGCGTCTGTCTTGCATAAATCCGACGTGGCCCCGAAAAGCGACAGCTCTTTCTCGGTTCAGATAACGAGGGTCATGACTATCCGCAGTCCTCTTTCATAGATGTGTCGCCTCCGAGGCCTGAATCCATGTCTCAGCAACTATGTTACTTACATGTACTTCTTTAATTTGCACGATGCTAGGGATTCCGCAACATGTACTCCGTAACCATTCGGTGTAGTCAATCAACGCTTTATAGAAGTGGGCCGAGTAAAGTGTCCCCCATGCCCAGAGCCTCAGATTCCACCTTGATTCAATCATGTCCGTACTTTAGGTTCGGCCAAGTTATCCGGCCGTGGTGCTAGAATAGATCGAAAGGCTGCTGCATGTCTCATTTTGTCCCTCGCCCATCCCTGAGGCCATGCCTCGCCCTCGGTCTTGCCGCACTTGCTGCTTTATGCTGCCGGCCGATGCCGGTTCTTAGACCCTTTTGTAATGTAAATCAGGATTCCTGTCGAGATCAGATGACCTGAAAGCCATGCACGAGCGCAGCTCTAAGAGTTAGACTCCGCCTGGTGCAAAAGTAGTTTGATAGCCAAGAGACGAATCAGCGGGGACGGAAGGGGTCAGGGGCAGGCGGCGGCCCGACTTTTCGCTATCAGCTCGAGGCTGTTTAATGCATCGTGCTTAGAGTACACCAGAGTTGATGACATGCTCCGTCGTAAGCGCTCCGAAATCGCGGACAGGCAAACTTCGAGGGTGTGCTCGGGTTGTTAGGTGGACAGGCATTGTCATACTGGACTTGTGATTCGTTGAAGAGTTCCTGTGTGATGCCAACGCATTGCCCAGGGGTGCCATGCGCTATTCTTTGTGGGTATGAATGCACGCCGAACGTGATACGATTGCGTTAAACATGAAGTTGAGATAAGTGAGGTGCATGGTGTCTGCCGGCCGATGCAAGCATGGCCTCGATAGCTTAGGTCGGCGACTCCCAAAACACTTGCGGAGCGTGATTGTCCGTGGTTAAGGTCAGCTCTCAAGTAGTACAAAAAAGCAGAAGTATGCACGAATTGAAACAGATGGGAGGGATGGCTGCAAGTGGTCATGGGTTGATGTCAAAGCACTACTGCCTGAATGGCACATTCTTATCACTTCCATGCAGAATCTTCCATTTCCTGTGTCTTGCACCAAATCTACCAGTCTAATGAGTCTCGAAGATGCTTCTCGCTATGCTATGGACATGAAGGAATGCAAGTATGTCGGCGTTTCCCTCCTCCTCAACCATGCATTTCTCTATGATACACGGTCATGAATACATGAGTATGCTCACGTCCCCTGGACTTCCTCTGCTGTTGGAAGGACGATTGCACGATAAAGTAAAATCAGAGCAGAGTGGCTCTCTCCTGCAGTCATCATCAGCATTGTGTTCGGAGAAAAGGTTGTCGAACACCCCAAACACACGAGACTCACCGCCACCACTCAAGGTCTCGATCTTCTCCCCCTCGACCTCACTGACTCGGTCATCATTAAACCACCACCATTTCCCGTCTTCTTCTTTCCTCTTACCATCGCTCCCCATCACCCCTTGCTTCTTCACATAGCTGGTGTAATGGCCACTATCCGCGCTGGCACCTTGATGCGTTACCACACCCCTGAGCTCATATAGGCCTGATTTATTCGAGCCTTCGTCTGCGGCGAGTTCCGGATCGATGAGGGCGCGAAGCTCTTTCTTTGCAGCCAAGATAGATGCCGCTCGGTCAGCGTCGTATTCTGCGTCAGTCTTGTATACTGCGTCTGCCATCTCCGTGTCATTCCCCTTCTTCTCGGCGGCCTTGTCGTTCACGAGCTTCTTTTCGTCAGCTGGATCCTTAGCTTTGGCGGCGTCGATCGCGCGGTCCTCCTCCTGCTTGTGAGCCAGCTTCTGCCTCTTCCTCGCCCGTGTCACATCTTCTTCGTCTTTCCGCACTTCACGAACCTTGTCGCGAACCGGAACAAGCTGCTTCCTCAGAGTCTCTGTGCAGAATTCTACTACGTCTAACTCGGGTGGGAAAGTGACTTTCCGCATGATCTTCGTCTTCTTACGGATATCACGCCTCCAAAAGAAACGTACGAAATGAACGGTAAGGTATTTGGGGAGACGGGAGATGCGTGACTTTTTGGTGTACACCGCGTCCCGTTCGAGAGTTGGCGACCTTTTTTCTATTGTCTCTTCTAAAGCAGCAAGAATGCCATCGCGGAGGTGGTTCGTTGTGACTTCGATGTGGCAGTCAAGCTTCAGAAAGATATCAGAGCTTTCGATAGGCTCTTCGCTGGCTTCGGGTGCTGCAGGGTCCGCAAGGCTAAGAGTGGACTCGAAACGGCCGGCAAGGTACTTGTCGATAAAAGAAATCTCTTCTGATGCTTTCGAAGTGTCGGAAGATAAGGCGACAGTGGCAGGAGCTTTGATCTTCAACTTCGTTCGCAGCTGTGAGACTATCTGAGTCCAGGCTTCCTCGGCATCTTGTTGCGCGTAACCCTGCCCTGTTCTTGACTTCTCTGCAAACTGAGGAAACGCCGTCTGAAGGGCGTTGAGGAACATTATCGGTGGGAAGCCTTCTTGAGTCTCTGACATCTGTTTGTACAAGTCCCGTAACGAGCTTGTGAGGTCAGCAGAACTGCTAGGAAGGCCAAATTGGCTGAGATCAAGGCCTCCAGAGGAACTGGTGTTGCTGCTGGTGTACTTTTGAAGTTGGTCTTGTAATTCTGGCACGGCACGCAGTGTCTGCAGTGTGGAGTTCATGTAACAGGTGTTTCCCAAGTTTTGCAGCCCAGCAGGAGTTGCACCCTCTTGCTTTGCTGCCTCAGCCTCGGTCATGTCTTCCATGAATTTGGTCTTCTCTTTCGGCCTTGCAAGCTCAGCAGCACCGTCTGTAGAAGGTGTGCCCATCATCATAAATGTTTGGCCCGGCTTTGCCCCAATCTTGGAGAGATCTGTGTCATCTTTCAGCTGGCCACCTTTGACTAGTATTTTTTGTCGGTCTGGCTCTACGCCTGTGAGAGAGTACAGTTGGTACTTGAGGGTCTCGCCAGTAGACGTAAGATCAAGCTCGATTTCATATTTCTTGCCTTGATGCTTAACGAAGACTACAATTCTTGTTAGAGGGTTTGGAGTTGGAGAAGGGAGAATCCATACCTTGAATACTTGACATGACGAGAAAGTGCTTTAATTGCATTCAAGTTTGTAGACTTTCACCAGAGAGATCTTACCGCTGTTCAGAGCAGATTATGCGGAGCATTGGAGACTTGAACGTTTTCGTCTTTGCCCGCGGTGTCATAGGCCAGGCTCCGGATAAACTTATTGCCGAAAATAGATACCTTGAGGCAGGCTTGCAGGCTTCTCTGATACTAAATTCCCCAGACCATCACCTCTCCGGACTTTTACCAACTTCTCCCTACTCTGGTCGCTTCTCCTCACTCTCTTTGATGCATTGCGTGCCATAGCTCTTTGAAGGAGGTCTTGGTGCAGTGCCAGTGATCATATCCAACGTAAAGCATGGTATGGCTTTCGCTTTGCTCTCCCCAACATGACTGACCTGATACAGTCCCAATCTCTCCGTCCATACCTACTCTGCGTCCGCTCCTCTCTCACAGCTGCACTCTCTCTATCAAATTTTGCATCTCAGGCATCAGAAAGACATAATGTTCCGGAAATAGAAGCAGCAAGCTCTCCGGAGGTTCTTCTAAATCCTTTGACGGTCTCCCGCAATGAAAATGAAAAGGTCCTCATAGAACCGAGCGTCAACAGTATACGTGTCAGCATCAAGATCAAGCAGGCGGACGAAATCGAGAATATACTCGTTCACAAGTTCACACGGTTCTTGAAACAGAGAGCAGAGGCATTCTTCATATTGCGGAGGAAAGCCATCAAGGTTTGCCAAAGCTGTCCGGTCAAGACCTATGTCATTAACGTTTGATTTCAGGGCTATGACATATCTTTTCTGATCACAAATTTTCACACGGAGGAGATGCTCAAGCATAAGCTGGTTGATTTCATCATACAATTCATGGAAGAGGTGGACAAGGAGATTTCAGAAATGAAGCTCTTCGTACGTCCAAGAGCTGCTGTGCATCGATTCTAGAATTCAGTTCTTCTCCAATGAAACAGATCTAACGCATTGTGAAGCTGAACGCAAGGGCAAGATTTGTTGCAGAATCCTTCTTGACTCCGGTATTTCTCATTCTTTCCCAAAACGTCTTCAATGCTAACAATACATCCAAGTTCGACTAGTCTTTTCGAGACTCAGACGATCCGAATACCATGATTTAATGGCATACCATAGTTAGCTACAAAAACGATTCGGTTCTCGTGGCCTGAGGTCTGATACTTACTCGTGGACACCAATTCTAAGAATGCAGCAAAGCTTAGCAAAGCTAAGCAAAGATACATCACAGTCAATTTTCATCAGCAGCTCTTCTTGAAGGCCTCAATCTTTCTTCTTCTCCAGTTTGATAATTACTCTTGCATAGAAGTTTCACAGCATGTTAATTAGAATGCACGCCTCAATACCTACCTCGATCTATTTTAAGCCACAGCACACACTGATCCACGGCTCAATCCCAGACTTTGTCCACACTCTACCGGCCATGACTCGACGGTCCTATAAGAGACGAATGCCAGGCAATCGATGCTGGAGAAAGACTTCACCTATGCTGTTACATTGAGTACCTACTTGGCGGGCATTTATGGTGCCGTTAATCACAACCTAAGCATGTAAGACCTTTGTGAGATGCGTCTTGCTTTTTGTTATTGCAGTCCCCTGACTGCATATACCTCTACATGATGGTTTCTCTACCTGATTGCATGCCTCCTGCCTGCAAGCCCGCCTGCCTACCTCACTGATAAACCGCCAACGGATGACCATGATCTTTGCTTTCTCTGTACTAATTTTCCACAATATGTCTCTGTCAGTGCATTTGGGTCTATCCCGACTCAGCAGGCCATTGTCCCTCCGGCTCGGTTTCGCGTGACAGAGGGTTTGTAGCCTTGGTACTGGAGGGTAGCTACATGCCGCAGGCTCGAAGGTAGGCATACCAAACCCAGCAAGCGGAAGGTCTGTTGACGCTCAGGAGCGGTAAAGCATACCTTGCCAACACCCAATATTACGCACTTATTGCACAGCCCGACCATTCCCTAGGGGCAACAACGAGGTTCTCCACTGTGGGTCTAAGAATGGGTCTTGGACACCCTCAAACTCGGTGCTGGTCTCTCTACTTGATCTAGCGGACATCCTTTGTCGGAATGGAAGCTCTCCCATGATCTTGTCCGGCATGGCGGGACCTCTCTAGTCTAGTGAAACGTGGTCCATGAATCAAGTATCGCCGACACCTGAGGCATTGCGGGACACTGTGGGGGTGCTGAGACAAAACCTCGCTGCCTTCACTTGTTTCTCTGGTACCGACTGATGGTTTTCTCCTGACACAGCCCACCAGATTTGGAAGCTCCCTGCTGGTAAACTTCCCATCCATGATTCTGCAGCGTCCATTCAGGAGCTACCTGTATGATCGTCTCAGTGTCAGTAAAGACTCTTATTTGGAAAGGGGGGATCGTGCATAGGGTGGCTTAAAGCAAGACTTGGACTTCAGGGACTGAATGCTCCAAGCCGTTGGCATGCAGTTGGAAGCGGTAAGACTATCCGGATCCTCTAATACTGTCTGCTGCTCCTTGGGGATTCCCAACCTGCTGCAAGCATGTACCACTTCAGTTATACTTCGCTGGATGACTGCTTCTGTTCCCAGGATGTCCAAGGAAAGGGAAACCGAATTAAACTGCCTTTTTTGACTCGTCATGTCTGCATGGTGTTCAATCTCGTTAATCTAGCATGTTTTGATATTGTCCACTGACAATTTTGTGTACCTCCTTTTTCACCAATCTCCTCTATCCACTCCTCTAAGTTCTACCCCGCACATTGTTGGCCATCGTTATGGTCATCTCCGTTGTCCTCTGAGGTCTCCAGAAGATCTTCCAGGAAACTTCCAAGCCGTAGTGGCTATCTGCAGCTGTGAATTGTGAGCTTCGCCAGCAGCAGTGCGATCGCCCCAAGCTGACGCGAGGTATAGTTTATAATTGATACAGCAACGATCAACACTACTCCCTAAAGGCATCAGCAGAGTTGAAAGAGCCTGTTCAAGTTGTTTGAGCTATCTACAATTGTGTATTGTAGGTCTTGCTTAGAGCTGTACGATCACAGTGAACTGACACCTGTGACAGTCAGCAACTATATTGTGGCAATCACCGCCTTTCCTCGCGTAAGTCAACCCTGCCTGGGGGCTACCACACGGTCTCTATCACAGTCTGGCCAGTACTTCGGCTTTTTCCTGTCCTTTCTCTTCAAATTAGCATTCGGAAGTCATAGAGCAATAGGAAGCTCTATGTTTCACCTGCGCATGTTTGACTTTAATCAAGGAGACAAATGTCTCAATCTGATCTTGTGCTTACCGAGAACAGAGGCAAGTATTTTTGTTTCGTTCGGCTCCAAGTGATTTTGTAGGGCTTTTCCCGGTAAGTGGAAAGAGCTCCATGTACATGATCACAATGCCGAATACCCTGACTCGTTGACCATCCACAGTCACTTGCTAGCAATGGTTCCATTCAACCATTCCCATTTTCAAATTAAAGACGATCAAGATCTTGTTGTCATACCCCGTTTCAAGCCTCTTAGGACGACTCGTCTGTATCAACTCCCTTCATCGCTATACCCAGCCGTCAGCAGATCGATGGTGTACTCCAGTCCTTCCCCATGCAAGTCAGAGCTTTGCGTTGATGCCAAGCCTTCTGCACTGAAAGTTGGAGACGCACTGAGGGTTCAACCAACAATGGAGGGGCAGCGACGTGAGAACGACCAGTCTCCGGTTACGTGGGTGCCCCAGGAAGACACAAATCAGCTCTCGGGCGAATCTGGTAGAGAAGACCCTCTCGCAAATGGCTTGGTCCGTGACTCTGTGCAGGCGGAAACTTGGATTTCATGCTGACCTGAAACCGATATGTAAGTATCAAACCACCAATGCAAAAACATTCCGTGGAGTGCAGCTCCAATCTAGTCAACCGGCCAGTGTCACACTCTATAGCCTCGCTGGCAGTCTGAAGTCGAGCGACTCGGACCATCAGCTTCCTACAGCGAATGCTCACCAGGTGGCCACCCAGCATCTGGCGACGGCAGACTCACAGTCACCAGTGTGGTGGAAGAATACTCTTCTAGATAAACGCAATCGAGAAGGTCAGTTAGATACTTCCAAATCCAAGCAGAGAGACCCACTCTAGGAGACATCGAAGCAACAGTCACTCATTGTTGTGCCAGAACCCATGAGGAGTGGAGAGAATACTCCGTCAATGGGTGCGCCAGGCAAAGAGAATGCTTCTTCAGCCAAGCGAGGAGCCACCGGACCTGTGCAGATCCACCCTCCTATAAGAGCAGCCCATCACCAGTTACGAAAGGTTATGACAGGAATTGCTGGATTTGGAAAAAGTGCTCCTTCGCACCAACAAAGCTCTCGAGTACCTAATGCCATTGTAGAAGGTACAGTCCGACGTCAGCAACAGCACCAGACAACGACAGTCCCTCAGTCCGCTGCGGACCGGAATACTCAACCATGGAACTCTGATACAATCAACGATCGCTGGCTCCTAGAGCCGGAGGAGATGTGGTATAGAGGACATCAGGGCAGTCTCGATGTCTTGGCGCGTCCTGTCGACTCTCAAGTTCAGACGTCTTCACAAGCTACTGAGTGGACTAGAGCTGCTGCATTCGCTTCAGAAAAGCAGTGAGTAAAAGGACTCTTGGCAATATTGCCGAAATCTGACTATCTGCCATAGTCCTGTGCCTCCCCCACCAGAGTACTAGCGGTTGAAACAAATATTGAGTGAGGCAGCAGATGATCTTGAGGGAGCTCGACTAGACTTGTTTCCCCGTAGCTCAACGCTCATTCGTACACATATATTCGACCGTGTGTTCGGCAACGGGGGAATTGAACCTCTGCCTCTGTCAGTAAGTGAAGCGAACAAGGTAGTGAGACTGCAAAGCCGAGTCTTCACTCTTGGTGCAACACGGCAGAAAGTTCTCCAGCGAACCGAAAAATTCTGTCGTGACACTATAACGGCCGTTCTGAGACGCTCGCAAACACTAACGCAATATCTTGGACCCACGAAGAACCAGCAAAGTCACGGACAATCCCTGACTTTTCATCAGCAATATCAGCAACATCAGGGGCCCGCGGCTACTAAAGGGAGATCATCTGCATTCAATATGTATGAGAGACAGGACTCTCAAGCGAATAGGCAAGTCTCGGGTGCGAGCGCACTGTGGGGGTCAACTGAAGTGAATCCTGTCACTTCAAGTGAGCTACATCGTGACGCGGTGACCGATGCTACCTTCCAGAAGTACAAGACACCGCAGATGGGGCGCCCGGTTCCAAGCAATGATTCTTACAAGCAAGGGTTGAAGGCCACTCAACCGCCATCAGCTATGCCGAGACCAGCAGAAGCAGCCCATAATATATCGTTCCCTAACACCAAGTACAACAAGCGACGTATTGCACCACTCACAACACAGCAAGCTGAACTTTTAGCTGAAGCGGGTGTCCCACTCACGGACATGGAAGAATTGGCAGCACAACTCGAAGCTTTCCGAAGCGACAAATATGAAGGCCAGAGCTTCACCTTAGCACCGAAAGCCTCTATTAAAAACTCATCTCAATCATCTGATTCCACAATCACCCATGCTGCATCCCTTACAGACCCTTTCGAGACAGCAGAAGCACCAAAATGTCAAGCCATGGGCTCATTTCAGGGCGGTGGACAGCCATTCGGATTTGGCGTTCACAACACGCCTCAAAACGTTGGACAAGATAACGTTTTCCAAGGCACTGGAAGATCATTGGGCTTCGGAGCACCCAGCATGCCTCGAGGCGGTGTACAGCCTTTGGCGTTTGGACCACACAACACTACCCGAGGTCGAACAGGGCATCTGGCACCTCAGTCAATCAACACCGCCCAACGCGTTCCACAGCCTGTGAGTCTTGCAGCACCAAATTTGGCTCAAGGTGCCATGCAGTGGCCCATGGATCGAATGGCCAACGCAACTCAGGCTGTGATACAGCCTACATCTTTCGCAGCTAATCCGCAGAGCCAGTACGTGGGACTTACAAGGCAGACGGACAACACAGCTCAAAGTTTCGCAGGATCTACGCCCCTTACTGCCAATCAGCAAAACCAGTATGCGGGACGTGCAGGGCAGAGGAACATCACCGCTCAGGTCTTTCCACAGCCTTTGCCCTTCGCTGCCAATCAACAGAGCCAATACTCTGGCTTCCAAAGGCCAATCAGTCACTCAGGAATTCTGCCTTCTCAAATGCAGCCCCTTCAGCAACAGCCTCTAGGCTATCCACAGACAGCCTACGCTGCATCCCAGCCGCTGGCGTACCGATATCCACTCAGACACCGGTCTCCACAGCAGCCAGCATCTGGATATTCAGGGTCATGTCTTCCGCAGACGCATCCAGGATACAATCCGGCAATGCATCTTGCTCCTCTCACCGCAAATCCCTATCCAGGAAACCCTGATCGCTTGGTGCGTCCGCCAGCGCCCAACCGTATCGCTCCATTATATGCACAGACTGGCGCCTGGGCAGAGGAGCAATCACAACAGAGTCCAGCTTCTTCTACAGCACTCGTTCAGCGTCCTCGAAGTCCGAGCCAATTGGTCACACCAACGCCGACTATTTCTCGTGATCATCGTGCCCAACCTCACCGTACATGTTCCGATGACATGTACCCAATCAGCACTACTGCTCGTCCAAGCGTGCGTTATCAGCACCTCAACGCTTTTGGAGTTCCCCGAACCGAGACGGCAATGAATTCGAACAATTTTCCTTTCGAAGAGACTGCTAAGGCAACCAAATCAGCTGAATGGGGGATTATGAAGATAGGAAACGTAAGTGGGAAATGATTGCGGATCCTATAGGAGGTTCTAGTTGTCTGGATGGTACTTTTCTACGATGGCTCGGTCTTGACCGCTAACGTTGACACATTTCTTTTGTTGAAGTTCTTATGTACGGCTTTGCCGTGACCAGCTTTTATGGTCTTTCTCTTATGGCGAATAACGTCTAAGCAGCAAGATGATATCTCGACCTCCGTGTCTTGACCATCATCGCCCGGCACAAATTCATAGGTAGGGTCGACAGGCTTGCTGAAATACTTGTACAACTACCGTTGGACTGGAAAGCAATGCCCTAGCCCAAGTACCTTTGCATGATACTCTACTCAGTCCCCAAGAGGCGACTTTTCGTTCATTAGCTCGCATTACCTAGCTACTTCGCAACACCATACTTAGATTATTCTTCACCACAGCACTTTTATGAGATCTTGACTCTACAGCTTATCTTACGGCGTCTGCGTTCCCCAGATGGGAAGAAGGGGCAAAAAGATGGGGAGGCTGCACTTTTACTCTACCCAAGGGCTCTGGGAACTTCCTCTTCCTCCTATTCTTCTACTGCAGTGAAACAGAGCTAACGATGCCTTCCTCAACAGATACCTTACAACGTGACTAGAGCCGGTATTGCCTCGTTCCTCGGCCCTCGAGCAAAGATTATCACAGCCGATCTTGGCCCAAGTATCCACATCTTGATGGATCGTATGAATGGCAAGACCCTAGATTGCTTTGTTGAGTTTTCCTCCACTGCCGATGCTAGGATGTGGGTGAATATCATCAAGTCGCGACCAAAGAGTGCGAACCGCATTGCAGACCGTCTCTTGGAGGTCCACTTGAGCTCTCAGGGGGAATTGATGAAGGAGCTCTTCCCGAAGGCTAAGAGTGTGCTCTGGGATGGCGGAAACCCTATCATCGTCGAACCTGACGAGCTCTATAACAGCGGTTTCAAGACTTTTGTGACCTTGGAGGAATTAAACTCGCTGATGAAGCATGCTGAGCAACCCCGTCGTGTAAGTCTTCTCAACTAATCCCTGCTTCCTCGTAGCTGTCCGACGTTCTATTAACACTTCAACTTTCTGCAAGTCAACCTTCACGATGAAATCACCCAGCCGTCCTTATGAAGCAATGATCTCCCTGCTCTACAAATTCCCCTGGTATGCTACGGAGCACTACACTCTCGCTACGCGCAACAATATCTTCAATTCCGCACGCCAGATGATCTTGATCCTAGACAAGCAACTCATGCGCTCGCGAGCTGGTTCACAGGCATCACAACACTCACGCGCCTCATCTAACGCCTATGATTCGCCCTCGGACCCTTGTAATGTTGGAAACATGGCCTTGCCCGCCTTGCCCGGTACTACAACTCCCTCAACACCACCAAAGCCACTTACAGAAGTGCTACTGAAGAGCCTCATACTCGCAGGGTTGAATGCGGCAGGATTCAGTGATAAGCAGCGTTGGGAGCTCTGCCAAATTGGGCAATTTGGCTTTCGTCTGAGCCCTTTGGCACAACATTGGCCTTTTGAGGTAGTGGGAAGGAAGGCTGGGATGGAGGAGGACGTTGTTGAGGTATGTTTGAAAGACCATCTGCCCTTGCTTTCCCTATCTTTCAATTATTCAGGACTCGGTCGCTAATGCTTACGCTCAGTGGTACGCGAATCTCATCTCCAGTCACTACGCCGTCCAAGAGTCCATTATCAGTTCGCCCTTCGGAGACCTTTCCCTCTTTTTTCCCGAGAGTCTCGAGGAATACACCATGCAGCAGGTCGGAGAACTAGAATGGGACACCCTATTCAAGATTGTGGAAGACAAATGCAGTTGAACAACATCACAGCTACCAAAGTAAAACGCGGCCCGGGTGTCCGACCGGTGAAGGCAGATGAAAAAGACAAATTGCTCACAAGGCAGCGGGCAGCGGGCACAAAAAGTTATCTTTCTTTCTCGATTCTTCTCTTCCCAGCACAATTCCACTTTCCAATCAACATCCAGCACTCTTTCACCAATCATGGCCTCCGGAGCCAACAACGTCAGCATCAGCGCAGCGAGAACCCGAGATCTGAAAGCCATCAACAACAAGACAAACCCAAGACCTAATCCACTCTTGAAGAAACGGCCCTCTTCCTTTCAGCAAGACCACAACCACAGCAGCACGCAACAGCGTCCCTCCATCTGCAACAGGAGGGAACAACCAGCAGCACTCTTTGATGGATGATCGCCTTCTACGCCAACAAGATCGTCCATCAGAAAGAGCACGGCAGAGAGATTCACCAGCAGGCGAAGGCAGCCAAACATGACAATGGCGGTGTGATCTTCACTCTTCTGTTCTGCGAAACCGAGTTAGAATTCAGCGTGCACTCATCCATTGATAGACAAATGGAATCCCTTCCACCACTGCTGCGGCTCCGACCGCTTTGCTTGTGAGGCTTTGATGCTGCAATGCTGAATCCCGCTCAGAAATCAGCTAACCACCGCAGTCCACCTATCTAACTCTGGATTTGCTTTGCTCATCCTCCCACATCCTCTCCATACCTCCCACTTCCTGTCCCCTTCTCCACATCCCTCCACTCTACCACAACCAAGCCAATCCCACCACTAAACCTCTTCCCTCCCTCCTCTCCATCTCCCATCACTTCCATCGCGACCCTTCTACCTCATCCTAATAACACCATCCGTTCCCATATAAACACCTATGATGCAGTCACTGCCCGTGCGGACTACAAACTAGAACCCTGAGATCCATGCTCAACACCAGGGGTTTTCTCATTGATACGGTGGCCTTGAGCAAGACGCCGCTATCGTCTGCGAAGTCCCCCCTAGCGGTGGGAGCAGCGTTGCGTTGATGTCGAAGTGTATACTGCCTGTAATGGGTACGCCTAGGACGGACTCGTACCGGAAGCCCATCGATCATTTTTGTCATCTTGCAGCTCGTTCCTTGCGCGTTGAATTTGGTCTTGAGATGGAGATTCCGGTGTGGATGTTTAAGAGAGGAGAGTTGGACGGGGAGTGGGGATGTGGGGGGTTTTGGGGGATAGGGAAGCGAGGGGTATGAGGGGATGATAATTGGGTGGGTTTGTGAAGGGAATTGCGGAAGAGGTGGTAGGGAGCTGTGATTGAAATGATGCAGAGGCCACGAGTAGATATGTGGGTAAGTTTAGAGCTTGGGAGGTGGTCGGTTGGGAATGGAAAGGGGTGGAGTGTTTGTTCGATATCGCGATGGGTATGTAGGGAATAAAGGTGTCCGAGTGAGGTTTCCTGGATCTTTTCAAGGACAGGGCTCGAGAGAATTGAGTCTTGCGGGTTCACATGAGCATAAGACATACGAGGATGTTGGATGCCAGGGCCATGAATATTAGTCATTAGATAGGATTATGTATTACTGTTATGTTTCCCATGTGCGTGTCTCCAAAGTTTCCTCATAATTCGTTCTGTCGGCGATCTATTGAGAGTCTGGATGTCGGAGGCATGAGACGTGCAGTATTGCATCAGATTATGTATTACCGTTAGATATCCATGTGCGTGTCACCAACTCGTCCTCATGGTTCGTGATATCGGAGTTCCGCTGAGAGGCTCGAGGGAAATCGAAAAGCCAGTATCCACGGCGCCGAGATCTGTATACTTTATAGTAGTATGGCTGCAATAGTTGTACCCAAAATTCAGCGATGCTGTTGCCCTGGCCCAGGAAAATCCCATGATAGTGGCGTCTCTTCTTCGCTGCCGCACTGCATTCGTCACTCTCGTGTGATCAAATGCATCAAGCCAATGGTTGTTGCGCCTCTCCTCCCTCCGGGATCTGCCCAAGCACCGCAGGAGGTGTCGGAATCCCAGTCCCTACCGACGAGTGCATGATCACAGGCTTGACCTTGAGAGACTTGGCGCCCCTGCCCTCTTCAGCTTCGGAAGAACTCATCGCCCTGATCGGTAGTAGCAGCACATCCCCAAACATCTTCGGCTCTTCCATCATCGTGGCACTTTTGTACGTCACCCGGCCTCCTTTGACCTGCGAGACGTACGCCCAGAATGCATCTGTGAATGCCCTCGGCCCTGTCACCTCAATCACTTCTTTGTGACTCGGCTCGATCTGCGAAAGCCGTCGATTCTGTTGCTTAGCTAGAGCGAGAAGGTTCTTGCAAACTGTGTCGATGACGAGCCGTAGGAACGGGTGCCGGGGTTTGGAGGCGAAGGTCCAGTTGTTGATGCCGAAGATGTAGGATCTGTAGTCGCTGTTGAGGCGATAGTCCTTCTCGACCGGCTCGCGATCTTTTTCTATCCCCACGATAGCGCTGGCTTGGGCGAGAAGCTCTGGAGATGACCAGGTGTCAATAGGTTCGAGACAGGAGACATCAACGTCTGCGTAGACCTTTGCAACTCGAATCAGCTAACGGTTTCCCAAGTTTGATAAGAATTTAGTACTCACACCGCCATCTGCATAGAGCACCAGGTAGCTCAAGAGGTCTGCCCGTAAGACCGGATCCGTGAGATTGAAGAAGACATCCCGGACCAAATCGTCATTCGCATAATGCTCTCTTACATAGCTTTCCCCACTGGATTCTGTGAGGAGCTCCCACCGATGCATTGGGTTGATCTCCTGCCATGTCCTGACTCGGTCTCCCGCTTCTTCTGCAAGCCCTCCCGATGTATGCCATGTTTGCCAGACTTTTCTTGGTATTGCCCTATCGAACGTTTCGGGGTTTAATGATTGAGGACGGAGATGTGAATCCGGCTGATTAAAGACTGTGGTGCTCAGAAATCTATAAATCAGAAGATTCGCACCGGAAATCGATAAGATCTTCCAACCCGAAGCTGACCAGCGCATGTTTCACGCTGAGACCATGTCCACAGGCCGCAGAGCTCTACCTTACTATTGCTTCTCTGACCTCTCCAAGTTTCACAAGTGAACAACCCGTTTCTACGGGGGAAGAATGCTTAGTCATCTATCAAAACTTCGCACATCAATCTTTGCCTCAGTTACTCAGACTCTATATACTAACACCCTTCGGGGTTAGCCGCTGCTGACTACGTACGCAATAGTTATAGAGTCTAAGCTTAAGAACGTATAATTTTCTCAGGTATAGCTTAATCCTTTCTTTATTTTTGTATTTTAATTTCTATTATACAATATTTATATATCTTTTATATAAAGATTATTCTCTTTCTCGAGTATATTCAAACTGCGTCTTAATTAATTAATTTTATTAAACCAAAAAAAAATTATCTTAATATAAAAGAAAAATTAAAATTTTGCGCCCGGGAGCCTAGGCTCTCCCTTTTTTATTTTTTTATTTATACTTTGATATCTCTATATTTATTATATAATATTTATATACTTTCTATACAAAGATTGTTCTCTTTCTTAAGCGTATTCAAATAATATCTTAATTAACTGATTTTATTAAGCTAAAAAAAAGTTATTTAGGTATAAAAGAAAAGTTGAAACTCTATACCCCGGGTAATCCCCTTTACAAATTCTTATTTTTATTTTAAGATTTCAATATTAAATATATATTATTATATATCTTTCTCTATCGGAGAGTCTTCTATATTAAGATAAATACCGAGAGGTATAACGGAGCTTTTTAGTATTCTCGTTATTATTAGAGAAGGGTTGGATTTTGGACTTTGTTAATAGAATTTTTTTTTAAATTATTCTAATTTTTCTTCTAATAAGAATTTCGAGATTCTAAGCTTATTAAATAAAAATATATATCTTATTATATAAATTGGATTATTATTATACTAAAATAATATAATATTGTTATTGTTATAACTTTGTAAAGGGTAAATTTTGGAGTTGAAAAAGTTAAGCGGGAGAATTTAGGGGTTTATTATTAAAATTAAGCTGTACCTAAGAAAATTATATATTCTTGAACTCAGACTTTATAATTATTGCGTACGTAGTCAGCAGCGGCTAACCCCGAAGGGTGTTAGTATATAGAGTCTGAGTAACTGAGGCAATATCAATCTCCTGCACTTGCCGGGACTAGACTCGACTCTACGATAAGGTATTTTTGTGTGGAAGACAATGAGTTTACAATGCGAGCAAGAGACTCCTGATGCCACAATGGGTTATTCTAGTGCTCTGTGTGGGACCATCCATTTCTGGCATCGACTACTCCAGCTTCGGTTGTAAAATCTTTTACTCTGTACCACTTCGTCGATGACTCCGCGACTTTTCATTATACTTACAAGGCCTGAACGTCCATTAGTATACACCTATTCATTACTGGCGGCCTTCATCGGTGTCAGTAGATGAATTTTGACCAAATGGACAAGACGATATGAATGGAAGGGGTTTGCTATCATGGTGTGGAGATAGGAGCTCTAGAGCCTCTAAATCGCAGGATCTAGGTGTGGGCCCTAGCATAATTCACCGCTCGGGCTTCAACGGTGGAAAATTTGTGAGACATGTGTTCCTACGATGGGCTGGACCTCCTGGCGACTGTTCCTGATTAATCTACTGGGCGGCTCTCAAGTTTAATGGCCTCTGCAGCACCGAAATTGAGCCTCATGGCGGTATTCGGCTCTCTCGAGGATCGAGAGGAAACGGCCTGCTACCTGCAATCTAGTCACGCGGATTGGGGCCATCCGACGGCCATGCTCGGTGCATCATGCATCGGCGCATTGATCAATCGCACGTGGTTAGCAGGCATGAATGGTAATTTGTATTATCCTTGTCAAATTGTGAGGATCCGGGCGATGTTCTTGGCTGCATCTTTCATGTAGGTGGATGAGCAGGCAACGACGACCTCTGACATTTGAGTGGACCTCGAGCTTTCCGTAATCTGGCCCAGTGTGAGGGGTAGCAGTTTAGCCAGCTGTTACCAGTCCATCGACGATCCGCAGTCACAATGGTGTCTACAGCCTCTACTTGCCCGGCGAAGAGAACCACCATCCTATCATGGTGCAGGAAAGATCTTATGAATAAGGTAATTTAGGGTTGGTGGCGATTGTAAGCATGGTGTGAGGCTGGCTGAAAACAAAAGTCGAGGGCGACACGGACCACCACTCCATCTCAAATCGGCGTGGCGAGCTTGATTTACTGGCTGCATTATCCTGACTTTGACAGACGGCCGACAAAATAGGTCCGGAAAACAGGCTTCTTTCGATAGCTCCATGCAGTGCTAATAATCAAGTCGTGCCTCGTGGTAATTGTGCGCACGAGTGAGGCACGGTAGACGCATGCCAGAATCCGAAAGGCGTGATTCAATGCTGCAAGAGAATTAGCAAGGCACTCTCCAGTTGCCCGACTTGATCAGCTTGTCTGTTTCGGGAATCTGTCCAGAATGCGGGGTCTAGATATTTGATCTGGCCTAAAGTCTCACACGAAAGTCTCGCTTATTGAGCGATGTGAGTGGTCAATCCAACGCTGGGGTTGTTGAGAGTCTTACCCCTTTCAGCGTGTCGCGCATCAACGAGAACATTAATCAGGAGATCGAGATACGAAAAGTTGAGGAAATCATGATATTACGGATATCTACCAGAGCGACATTGCGCTGACTGCTAAGAAGCAACTATAGACGAGTTGATGACCCTCGACCATTGCTCGCACTCCGCAGTGCCCACTCCACGCGGGCCACTTTTGGTCATTGATGATTTACGTATGGGATTGCTCGGTCCGCTCTCCGAAAGCAAAACAATGAAGTACGTGCTCCGTACGGTGCGATACCCCGTAAAGGAGGCCATCAAATCATGTGGGAGGTTGCAAATGCCTCCCGATGGCAGTCATGAACTACGAGGGGATTTCCGCGACAAAACTCTCAAGGTGCCCCCTCTCCTCTCACAGTTGGAGTATCCCAAAGTCTGTGAGCTTGTTGTCAGTACAATACTCTCTATTGATGACTCCGTGGTTGGGATTGGCTTCATTTCGAGGCCTCCACTAAACCCATCCAGCTATGAAAGGTTTCGAGGGGTAGGTTCGCCGCGAGAGCTGAGACAGAGGTCTCTCGATTTCACTTACAGTGACCAAAAGAATGATTTGGAAAGAGAGGAGACGTGGGGGGAGAGGAAGGGAGGGAGCTGGTGGAGGAGTGCAATGAGCTGACTAATCGTGAATTTCTTTTCTGATTTGCTCAGGGAAACCAGACCATCTAGACTTCGGGCGGACCCGTAGCAAGAACGAAAGTCATTTTGCGCAAGACGCACCCCTGTCAATCTTTTCCTGCTCTGCTCAACTGATCCCCCGCCGTGGGGCCAAATGCGAGGTTATGCAGACCCCAACACTACCTACCTAATGTGACACTGAGCTCTCTGACAGGACACCCGATAGATGCTGGCTAATGACAATGGTCTCTCCTATCTCGTTCCTCATTCAAAAGGTCACAGTGTATTCAGAGTTCAAAGACAGTCAAGAATTGAGAGGTCCCATGACTTGTTCGGAGTTGCTACTATTGTGCTTGAATGTGCAACGCCAATCAGTAGAGTGGAATATAAGTACTATTACTACCCAGATATTCTGCCACAAACGGGAGAACTCGGTCTACATCCGAATCCCCTCTCCCGCACACAAATCTCCCTTACTACCTGTACCTTAAGTGCTAGCCCTGGTCCGAAATGGTGGTCCTCAAACCCTCACCACTAATTTACCCCCAGACCTACCTCCTAGGGACCCACCAGACTGCGCTTGCTCCCCATCTCCCTTCCATTCAACTGGGTTTGAAGGCTTCCTCTCAAGCGAAACAGACAATCCGCTTGGCACTTGGCCACTCATGGTCCACGCTCTTTCGACAGAAATTCATCTTCTCTAATGATCTATCAATCATCGACGAAATAGTATTTTGACGACGCAACGAAAACAATAACACCCGCATTATCTACACGAACCCTGTGCATTGTTCTTTTCAGCTCAGCACCCGCATCAAGCCCTTCAAACCGCCAGCCGCACGCCAGCCTTACTCACCCTGGACAAAGCGGGAGACCAACAACCCAGCGCAATAATCTTGGACTTGGGAGCAAAAGCTTTCACCATCCAGCTTCAGGTCCATCGCCCAACTCCACGGCCCCGGTATTAATTCATTTCTTCTTCATTGCGTCGCGTCTGTCGTACCTTGGCTTCAACACTTTGACGATACTAGGCCTGTTTGACAGTGCTGATCGGCCGTCGCGATCGACACACCCGAAAGCCTGGCTCTCGACTCGGCGTCAAGCTTCCACGAAGTGCCAAGATCGTCGCAATACTTTGCCAAAAACACGCGGGGGATCTTGATAACCCACACAGAGCTATACTACAGCTTATTCGCGGACCAATCTTGATCAGCGCAACCTCTTTCCATTCTTGCCATTATCGCTCCGCAAACCTTACCGTCGAGCCACCCTGACCGCGGCGTCACGCATCCGAATTCTCGCATATCGCCCGAGAAATCTCGAGGCGCAAAGACACCAGACTGAAAGCAACCTACGCAGTTGACGACACCACACACTACATCTAGAAAGAGTTGAGAACCTGGATAGCATAACGAAAGATTATTCGCCGGAGCTCCTCGAATTTTGAATTGGACTCTACCCAACTCCTCGTGGTGATCCAATCGACACGAAGCCCGATTCCGCGCTGGCGACCTTCAAGGCCGCTCACGAGCGCGACTACAACTCGTTGCCAGGTTATCGGAGCTTTCGAGTCGAAGAAGAGCCAGGAAGTCATTCGACGTCGCCCTCTCTGGCATCTGTGTTCAAGTTGCCCCCCCTGGATTCCTATACACCATACCAGGCCAGTGAATTCTGGCCTGGTGCGGGAAGTTCGACTCCATCATCGGTTGCGCCGTCGCAACTCAGCACAGCTCAATTACCAAATAATCCCTACCCTACACCTCCCACTGATGCCAATCTCGGCCTCAAGCCTCCGGGGCAGATAAGTGTATCACCCAATAGTCCGGCGACCACTACAGTCCAACAGGCAGGCATGGCTTCAAATATGGATCCTGGGGGAACGCAGTCGAGCTTGACAGCCAGGAGACCTGCGGCCAACAATTTGCCGAATGTCAACTTGCCTCCTCTGCCGTTCAAGCATCAACCTCCACAAAAAGTAGTCCCTTTCGACATGAATTACGAACAAAACATGCAACCCCCTCAGAATTCGCACTTGAATTCCGGCAATCTTTTGACACCACCAACGCCGTCGCAGGGGGCTCTCTTGAGCCCTATATCCACGCTAATGCAGAACGCGAACTCCGCCGGTAATTCTCACGCCCTTCCTCCTTATAATCCTAATACTCAGTCTTGGCTACCTCCGCCTACTGGAACCACACCTCTGGGCCTCTCTACTGGCAGTACTCCATCGCCGTGGTCGAGCCAGCTCAAGGGTCTATTCTCCCCCTCCATACTTCAACCGATTGCTCGCAACAGCTCTGGTTCCGATTCAGCCAGCGCAAGCTTGCCCCCTCCACCATTCGAATCCATCCCACAGCTTTTCCCGATCTCCAGTGGCATGTCACCACCATCCACGCTCCCGACGGCTAGTGGCGCAGAGCAAGCGCAGCAGCTCATACCCCAAGCACAATCTCAAGTCCAAACTCAAAATCAACCTTCTCCCACACCTATCCAATCTCCTTCTACAAGTGCACCACCTCTTCAATCCGAGAGGCCTCCTTCGGCATCATTAGAATATCAGTACAGTCTCTCTCAACCTGCATCTGCACAACAAACTAGCTTCCCGCCTTTCACCTCCTCTGTCCAACAAAGTCCTATGAGCGCACCCTTGATAGGTACATCGAGGTTTTCTCCAACGGCTCTACAGCAACCAAACTTCCAATCCGCGGCAGCACAAATGGGGGCCAATGCTTTCCGTCCATTTGCCTCTTCATACAACGGTCTACCCGCGCTACAGCATGCCCAGGCCCCTGTGTCTGCCCCGATCATGACAAACATGCAAAATCCTGGTAACCAGATGTCTTTGATGGGTATGCCTACTTATGGTATACCTCCCAATGGGATGCAGCCGACCCCCCCGATGATGCCACCCTATCACAGTGGGCATGCCGCACAGATGTATGGCCATCAACCACGATCACCGCCGAACGAGAGGCCGTTCAAATGCGATACATGCCCACAATCCTTCAATCGCAACCACGATCTGAAGAGGCATAAGCGGATACATCTTGCCGTGAAGCCTTTCCCGTGCTTGCATTGTGAGAAGAGCTTCTCGAGGAAGGACGCTCTCAAGGTAAGCACACTCTCTACATCGATAAGTGGAATTACGCTGACCAATTTTCTACGCAGAGGCATATTTTAGTCAAAAATTGCGGCAAGAATCGGAAGTCACCAGACTCCCAGCAGGATAGCTCGTCCCCTGCCAAGTCCGAGAGCAGCGATCTCCAATCTCAAAGGGAGTTGCCTAAGTTCTCGCCATAGGGGTCACCCATCACGACTGCATCCATTGCACGATAATACCAACAAAGCCAGGCGCTGGGTGCCTGAGACTTACGATAGAGACATGTCAAGTGCTTATTGGTACTTGGTTTTCTGAATGCTATTATGTTCACGACTGCTCTGTACAGTCTTCTTGTTTCAGTACTACTTTCAAAGCAAGGTGTTTGATTGGAGTGGGAGGGGGTTTTCGGTATAATCTAGGATTTGCAACGCTACTCGTTTACTATGATTTCGAATCTCCAAAGCCTGAACGGGGACGGAGGGAAAAGCGCGCCTGGATCTGGCATCTCTACCTTCTTTTGGAGGTTTTCAATGGGTTTCCTACTAGGCGAGGGAGCAGACAGTTATGGAGATGGCAAGTCTACGTTCTTTCGGAGGATTAATGTGTGTCACGTAGGGGAACGGAGGCGCCTGCAGCCATGGAAGGATAATTGGGTGAATGGCTAGGGCTACTTCGGGTTCTGCTGACTGGGATGATTTGCGGAGCGTGAAGGCCGGAACGCTGATACCATCGGTAGACCTGAATTAAAAGACCATCAACAACGAAGTATTGCTCGCGGCCAGTGTGAAATGTTGTGTTTGAATTCGAGCACTTTGGACATTGTTAAACTAAGCCCTTGTCGATTTGCCCTTTGCGTTCTGGAGACTGGAATGACATTAGCAAGTTCGATAATGGGAGATCTCTTGACTTCCTCTGTAGGCCTGAAAGCAGACCTAGGCTTTCAATAAAGTATCGTTTGCAAGCGAAGCGAGAAAGGAATTCGACTTCACTGGGTCCTCGAGGCATAAAAAAGAGCCATGAAAGGGCTCTTTAGAAGTACTTTTCAACTACACTACCGCATCGTCATCATGATATTCTTTCTAGTCCCCTGCCTTGTCCATTTGTATCGTAGTGGAATCGGCAGCATAAGGGGAGGAATGGGTTGAAAACGAAGTAGATAAGCTGGCGTCTGGCGCCGAAAAGCGCCGATGCAGAAGCGCATTGTGCGCCCTCACACAGACCTTCTCAACCTCCGAAGCTTTGCGATTCTTGATTGTAACAGTCTTAGAACAATGTTTCTTGGTAGAGCCTGATCCTGCCATTGCTGTATAAAAGCTTAGGATGGACAAGGGTGCTGGTATCACGGATATTTTTCATGGAACGAAGCGTAAGAAAGGCATCAAGAGTCGGTGGGCACACCATGACCATCGAAAAGAATGGAAGTATTCCATACCATCGGTGATGACAAATTATCGCCTTGCACGTTGCAATCCTTTTCTCTAACCTCTCATCACCATCACACAGTGATGGCGGAGCATCACAGGTAGTTTTCTCCATTGCTCAGCGTGTTTCCCCAATGTTTTGATGCATTCCACGCAACCAGGTCTAGCCACCCAACCAATTGCATTCTTTACTTCAAGCTCTACTCGCGTGTTCCGCATAGTTTTTGTCTTCGATCTTTGCTTGATCCATCTTTCTGCAGTTGTGTCCGTCATCAGCCATTGGGTGCTGTAACATCGAGAAGACCAAGTCGACAGAGACATAAACTGGGGAAGGAACGCGTGACTTCGACACTCGACCCTCAATCTCGAAAATTGCGAAGACTGAAGACTACAGCATTGCTATGATGAGTATCTTTGGCGCTCTGTTTTCCGGGATAAACGATGCTTGACGGAGGTAGGGAGATCTCCTCCAACACCACTTGACATCAAAGTCTGGGAATAGATCGTGCCTCAATCAAGCTAGATTCGGCACAATGGATCATTCAAGGAGCTACATGAAGAGAGAATCATCCGGCATGGATTCATATCCTATACACCACCAAATCCAGAGACGGCGCCATCCACTGGGCGATGCTACAGATTGGGTCAACAATCAATCATCGATAGCACCACCATCTTCAGATTTATACCCCTCCTCTCCACCAAGTATCCCACACCACGCCTCGCTCGTGCCTGGTGGTAATCTTCAGATTCCCAACTATCCCTCCTCCCCGCTCTCGAAAGTACAAGACAAACGCGTGTCCGCCATATCTAGCGAAGGCAACCACAACTCCAATCGCGATAGTCAGATCTCACAAACATCTACTAATGCGTCTGGTAAGTCGAGACGGAAGACTGCGGTTGGGCCATGGCGGTTGGGGAGGACAATTGGTGCGGGCGCCTCCGGGAGAGTGAGGAGAGCGAGACACATGTACACAGGCCAAGATGCAGCAATAAAGATTGTCAGCAAGAAAGCGGCAGAGATGCTGCGTAGCACAAGTTTGGCAGTCATGGACACAGTGGCACAGCCCAAGAGGAGCATTCCATTTGGGATTGAGAGAGAGGTGGTCATCATGAAGTTGATCGAGCATCCGAATATCATAAGCCTCTACGATCTTTGGGAAAACCGAGGAGAACTGTATGTCTTTTCTATTCGTGCATGACGCCGGTTCTTCAAATTTTACTGATCGCACACAGGTATCTCGTTCTTGAATACGTTGAAGGCGGCGAGCTGTTTGACCACATAATATCCAACCAGGGTCTCGACGAGGCAGAAGCAATCCGCATCTTCCGCCAACTCATTGCCGGGCTGTCCTACTGCCACCGTTTCAACATCTGCCACCGAGACTTGAAGCCTGAAAACATTCTACTGGATCGTAATAAGAACGTCAAGATTGCAGACTTCGGCATGGCGGCACTACAGCCAGCCAACAAGTGGCTCAAGACTTCCTGTGGCAGTCCTCACTACGCCGCACCAGAGGTCATTCGAGGCGTACAGTATCATGGAGACAAAGCCGATGTGTGGTCTTGCGGTGTTATCCTATACGCTATGATGACCGGTCATTTACCATTTGACAGCCCTGGAGACTATGGCGATGACTTCGATGCCTACTATTTCGATGTTATCAATGTTGTTCTCGCTGGTGACTACGTATTCCCAAAAGAGTTGTCGATCGAGGCGCAGGATCTGATTTGGAGGATGCTCCAAACAAACCCGGAACAACGCCTACCTATCGAAGATATGTGGAAGCATAGATTACTAAAGAAATATCAACACTTGGACAGCTTGGACAAGAGTGGCATACCTTATATCGGCCCTGCGCCACCACTGACGGTACAGCACTGTGGAGTTACACTCAAGCATAGGGGGGACATTGATGCTGAGCTATTGAGGAACCTGCGGAACTTGTGGCATGACGTGTCGGAGGAGAAACTCGCTCGAAAGCTGCTGAGTGATGAGTATGCCTCCAGCAGCCATACATTTCTTGTCCAATTCTAATCGCGCCATCAGACCCAATCACGAAAAGGTGCTATATACAAAGCTACTTCGCTTTAAACAAGAGCAGCTAGAAAACTGGGATGGACAGCCCATTGAATATTCAACAAGCGACTACCACCATGCTCAATCGTTACAACGTGCCCGAAAAGTATCTACTCGAGCCTCTCTACAGCAAGGCCCACGAGGCCAAAAACGTCAGTCGCAATACTCATTGGCCGATAATCATCTGGTTCCACCACGAAAGAGTCAAAGCCAGAACGTTCAGCGCCGTACCAGTGTTGCTGAGACCGATGAAAGCTATGACCCTTTTCGACCATCAAGGAACCAAATTACGAAGGCACAAGCAGACCATGCGAAAATTACGGTGCTCCGGGCAGCTTCACATGCATCAGGAAAAGGACCTTCGGTCCGTACTATGAGCAAGCCATCAATACGGAACCCTGCCATCGAGCGAGCTAGGCAACAAGAGGCGTATAGCATCGCAAGCTCCCCCACTACCATGCATAGCGCAGGGTCCTCTCAGCTTCAGAGGATGGTGCATAGCAGTCGTCCAATATCCCGGGTCAATTCCCGAGTAACAGTGGGCTCTAAGCGATCGGTAGGAAGCAATTCGTCTGTCATCATCGCCCGTAACTCTGCGAGCTGGAAGAGGAACGTTAGCTTCGTTCACAACCGCCGAAAAACATCCAAGGGCCAGCCTCGCCTACGAGTCCCTAAAAACCGGGATTCACCTATGACTCTGCAGGAGAGATACGTTCGAGATCGAGCTCCATCTCAAGATAAGACTCGACGCCCAAGCCAGACTCAGGTAGAGCCACAAACAAGCTCTCCACTTTCGCTCTCCACGGAAATAGCACAGCTTGACATGCTGCCTGTGGTGCGGTCACGTAAGAGTCCAACTAAGCATGGTGGCCCATCAGGCTCAGATGATACGCGACCTAAAAGCCACCAGTGGAAAGACGAAGTACGCAAATTCAGTACCGAAGCAGAGAAGCTCTGCGACGAAGCATTCAATCGTTCATCAATGGCCTCAAGTGCACCTACCGCCAATACGCGTGCTACGGGGCACCGTGTATCGCAACAAAGCTATCCATCACCCGCTACTTCATTCTCGATTTGCGATGAGTCGGCGATGGCCACGCCGAGACAGCGTGCGGAGAAGGGTTCGGGCGGGATTCATAAGCCATACGAGGAACGTCCCTTGCCAAAGCCGCCAAGCGCTGACCTTTTTGAGCCTGAGAATGCCAAATCATATACCCACCGCGAGCTTGCAAAGACCAAAGAAATCCTTCAACGTCGAGCCCGCGATTCTTGCATGGAGCCGGGCTATTTGGACGACATAATTGCGCACTTGGACCGTTTGATGCAGCCAAGCCAGATAAGACTGCAAGACGAAGAGCGACGAGCTGTCTCGGCTCCCGATGCAGGTCCTAGAATTGCGCGCCGAGACACATTTGATCAGATCATAGAGAAGGGTGACATTGGCTTCCGCTCGGTGACAGCACCTGAAAAGCGCAAGAAAACCGCGCACAAGGACACCACTATACGTTTGGTGGATGGCGGACAGCAGGGACCAATCTCACCAATCAAGCCACTGCAAATTCGCAAGAAGAGCGAAACCTCAACACCAGCACAAGGATCGTCTCACGAGCGAAGACCCACTCAGCAACAGTTTCCTCCATCCGATCCGAGGCATTATCGAGGTTACGCAGATAATGGTCGTAATGCAGGACTAGCCCTTCTAGACAATCGCAACCTCGCGGCAATCGAGGAAACTGAGGACAAGGAGAACGTAGACCCAATGAACCGAAAAATGTTTCCAGGAGAGCCAAAGAAGCGACGCTGGTTCCAGCGTCACAATGCTCTCCAGCGCTCTCGAGACACGGACATTGGTCCACCTCCATCTCCAAGCAAAGACAAAGACCAACGTCTCCTCTCAAATTATCAAGACCTTCCACATCGGCCCAAGAATCCGATCAGCACCACGATCGACCATAGCCGACCGTCGGACAACAGGAAAGCTTTATCAAGCAAAGGTCGCTTCTTCAAGATGTTAAGCAACAAATACAACCCTAAAGATTCGACTAAAGCATCCTCGCGAGGCGACTACGACCTCGACGACGGTGCCAGTATCTCCACGGAAGCCTCATCCCGCCATCTTTCAGTAGATTTGTACATGGCCGGTGCTCTCGACGGCAGCACCAGAAACGTGCCCAAGCAAAAACGCAAGAAGACTTGTACCAGCGATGATAGAAACCTTATGCCACCACTTCGGGACATCATCCAACCACCCCAGAATTGGCTATCACGCTTTCTGCGTATCAAACCCGCTGTTAGCGTCATGTGCTTCCAAGTGGGCAAAGTGCGAGCGAGGAGGGAGATTGCGGCTTTGTTTCGCGAGTGGAGGAAGTATGGTATGCGCGATATTGTGATTGATAAAGTTGCTGGCAGGATTTGGGCGAGGGTTGATGCGAAGAATTGTAAGTCCTCGCCCTTCGTGGTCGTACCCTTGTACCCCATCTCCAGCGCCTTCCTCGCTGGCGTCCCCCTTCACCAACAGCTGACTGGTTCCCTTCTTTGACATAGCGCTCCACATCCCTGCGCTTTCTCTAGCCGTGGAAGTGCACACCCTCCTCCACCGCGGCCGCCGCGCCAATCTCAGCATCGCACGTTTCACGCAGGAGAAGGGGGCTAAGAGCAGTTTTGAGCGCATTATGGCTGCCCTGGAGACTGTCTTGAGATCGAGGGGTCTTGTTGTAGAGGATTCGAAGGTGATGCGGGAGATGAGGAGGGGGGCGGGGATGTGAGAGCGTTCTGAAGCAGGGGAAGGTGAGGAAGGTGGATGTAGTGAGGAGGAGACGAATGAGAAGCAGAGGAGAGGAACAGAGCATGATTCGGTGACTACGGACAATGGAAAGGGCATGGAGTGAAAGAGAAGGGCAGTGCATCCTTTGGCCCCTCGACTTCCGAAATCTGCAGTACGAGGAGAGCATCCTTTCGGCGCCAATCAATGGCTTGTACTTTTCATACTTGACGACTTTCTCTTCTTGCAAAAATCGTTTGGTGGATAGGCTTGATGGATAGACCAGGGGCGAAAATTGATAGTATGGTCGGTAATAGCATTGACAGGACTGATAGAATATGATGCATCCAAACAAGTCTCTAGGCCATTCAGAGGGAGCGAAGTGCGCCTTCATCGCGTAGCTGTTCTCGTACTATTCGATTGTGTATTGGGCTCGTGATGAATTGATCTTCTCTTCCACGTCGAATGGAACGCGTCGAGGGCGACGCGACCACGTACGTCATACATTTTGCAAAGGCACTACTGTATCTCCTGTCTTTCCTTTAGCTCGTACGACATCCTACAGCAAAGACTTGCTAGTACTACTCTTCCCTACAACTTCTCCTTCCACTTATCTACGATGCCTCAAAGAAAATCGCACTTCCCTGGATCCACCTCCAGCACCACACCCCAGAAACGCCGCCTTAATCCATCAACCTCGACCCCATCAACCCGCCAATCCAAACGCATCAAATCCACACCTGTCTCTTCAAAAACCAAGACAACCCCGAAGAAAAGCCCCTACTTCGAGGACCCTACAGACTCAGAATCCGAATCCGTCCCGGAAAAAGAAGAGTCGGGCTATGAAGACGAGTCCGCCAGTCTAGCTTCTGCCCCTCCTAGCGAAGTCGACGACGACGACGAAGAGTCAGAAGAACACAACTCCTCGGAAGAGGAAAAGAAGCCCAAAAAAAGGGGCAGAAAACCCAAAACAAACGGCGTTACACCCACCACCCTTACCAGCCAGAAAGGCCAAGAACTCTGGCGCCCTGGCGTGAAAACCTCTCTCGAACCTGGGAAAGAGGTTTTCATCGCCCTCCCCAAAGCCCGCCCCGCGGGCAGCACTCCCTACAAAGACCACACAATCCACCCCAATACCCTCCTCTTCCTTTCCGACCTCCGAAAGAACAACGACCGTGAGTGGCTCAAGGTCCATGATGCTGATTACCGCGCGTCGAAAGCCGATTTCGATGCGTTTGTCTCATGCCTCACTACTCAAATAATAGAGAAAGCGGATGAGACCATCCCCGAGCTACCGCCTAAAGACTTGACATTCAGGATCTACAGGGACATTAGATTTAGCCCTGATCCGACGCCGTACAAAACGCACTTCTCAGCCGCCTGGAGCAGAACAGGGCGGAAAGGGCCGTATGCTGCCTACTACGTGCAAATCCAGCCCGGGGGCTGCTTCGTGGGGGGTGGCATATGGCATCCCGAGGCCGCGCCGTTAGCGTTACTGAGACGGGATGTCGATGGCCGAAGTGAGCGGATTAAAAAGGTGCTGATAGGAAAGGATTTGAACAAGACCTTCCTTGGGGGCGCCAGAGGGGAAAAAGAGGCCGTAAAGAAGTTTGTGGAAATCAATCAGGAGAGTGCATTGAAGACCAAGCCGAAGGGATATGAGGCTGATAATCCGAACATTGCGCTGCTTCGGCTGAGGAATTATACTATTGGAAAGAAGTTGAGGGATGAGGAGGTACTGGGTGAGGGAGGGTTGGAGAGGGTTTTGGGGTTGATTGCGGTGCTGGCACCTTTTGTATGCCATGTCCCTTGATATTACATTGTGTCGCTAGCTAACACACAGTGACTTAGATCTCGTATCTCAATGACGTGGTCATGCCTGATGAGGACGAGGAGGACGAGGATGAAGGGCAAGATGCAGACGAGGAAGACGAGGAGGACGAGGAAGATGAGGGAGCGGAATGAGAGAGACGGTGCGGAGACACCATGTTTGGATTCTCTTTCGCGGGTTTAAAGCTTGTCATGGTATTGGATGTTATGTCAATCAAGCGCGGCAGTGTCTGATATCGGACAATATCAAGGGTCAAGGCTCTTGCTTTGACGTGCGATCCAGGTATGCCTGTCTCCCCCTTCTACGTTCTTTGCTGGACTGTTCGGTTGGCGTCAAGATGGACCTTGAACCTTGATCTATCCAGAGTTTGATATGCTTGTTGGAAAGACCTCATGTCTACCTTTCCTCATGCCACATCTATTTCCATCCATGCCGATGGCATCTTCCTTTTCGAATTCGATCTACCTTGCATAAGCGCTAATGCACTGGGACCGTACATTGAATTCTGTATCTATTATTGAACCCCTCCTCTCGCTTTGCCGCCAGCTACACTGCAAGCTCATTTAACATTGCAACCTCCAAGAAATCTCGATTCGTTTTACACTGAGCCTATCTCTGCTTAACTTCCATGTTACCGAACACGAACGGCTGCAGCAATGGTATCTTCACGCTTCCGTCAACGCAAATCTTCCTCTTCTCGCAATCAACAGGAACAGCTCGCTCAGCTCGAGGATACATTCCCGGACGAGAATCCCCAGAAGCTAGGACAGGCTCTCAATGATGCGAATGGTAATTTCGCTGAAGCGGTCCAAAGTCTGAACGGTACACGGGACCAGAGGATCAACAGCCCGACACAGCCCGCTCCACGGAAGCTCCAAAGACCTGCACAAAGACAGCATCCAAACAGCTATCCGACCTTTGGACCAGGTGATGCCAATATGTCGCCGAGTTACCAACGTGCACCTCCCCCACCAAACAATTGGAACGTACCCTACCCTGGCCCAGCTTCCCCTCAACATCAGCCGAACTTCGCACCTCTCCCACCACACGCTGGCCACCCGTTCCCCCAACACAAGCCACCATTCGCAAATTCCTCACCGCACCTTATCCCAACTCCTCCCCAATACCAACACCACCCCCATCCCCCCCCCCTTTGCCCCCCAAACCCTAACCCCCTACTACCCCCCCATCCGCGACGACCCCCCTTCCCAAATCCAGGGAAAAATGCGCTCCTAGCCCTCCCACCCCATGCCCCTCCCCCCCTACCCTTCCTCCCTCCACCCTGCCACCCCCTGGACTCCCAACCAGCCCCCCACCGACTCATCGAGCCGACCCTACCACGCTGCCGTGCCCCCTTACGAAATGCCCCTACCGGATCTCCTGGATTATGATCTGAGTTGGATGGTTGGGCTGAGGATGCTGAGCGAGTGGGATAGAAGCAGGGAGGATATGCATTGGGATCAGGTGCGGAGGGCGAGGGGGAAGGAGATGATGGGGAAGGAGGAAACTTGTTTCGCTATGTGAGCCATTGGGGGCGGCGGAGCATGACCTCGGCTTTCTTGGGTGGTTTTGCATTTCTTTCTATTTTGCCCGTGTGGGTGTTTTAGCACGAGCTCTGTTTGTGTTGGTTTCCTAGGGGTCTAGTTCCTGATTTGATAAGTGACGGGTGCGCAGTCTCCGGAGCTGTATTTATGGGAAACGAAATGTGCCGTGCACGTTTCCGAAATGGGGCGATCTGGGGACCTATCAGGAATGACGATCGGCGAAAAATGCAGGTCACAGAACGATGCCATCGCCAAACGGTATCGCAAACCCCTGCTCTTCGCAAGAGATATCATCCTTTGGCCGACAGGAGTGCCCGAGGTCCAGAACTTCAGCCCGAGAGTACACCTCCGAGACCAATCACTTCACCAGTGTGATTCATCATTCAGCTCGGGCGACGACTCGGCCAAAGAAGCAGACGCAGAGAATACCGGATCGTTCCCCTCAACAGTGCGAGCGCCAGCCACGAGGCGGCTCTCACCCTCCGTCAACTTCTCCACCCAACCCTTCAACAGCCGAATAGTCCGCTCAGCATACTGTACCCCTCAATGGCATAGCCATTCATAAACTCATCTCGCCCTCTAACCTCCTCCAAATCCACCCCAAAATCCCACATCAGCTCTTCCAACAGGGGTCTCACAAGTCGAAGCTGAGCAGAACAACAGTCCGCGCGAGCTCGATGGTGCAATCACCAAAATCTCGGTCCATCGCCACTACTTCAAGACTTACTCGCCCCGATTCCGTCTCGGACATACCAGTATCCGTCAATCGTTCTACAGGTTCCGATACCTTCGCATCGAGTGCTCTGTTATTGACGCTGGGTCAGAAAAGTCCGCGGGAGGAGCTGGAACATCTTTTGCCTGGCTAAGGGGAAACGCAACTTGGGACGGTCGATGTACTGTATGCCCCCTGGGCCGGATGCTGCTGACCGCTCCTTTTCTACAGTACAAGGGGCTGGAAATCCGCAACCGGGCAGGGTTTTTCGAACAGTGCGATCTTCCCGCTTACCTATTCATCGACAGGTCGAATAATTCGGGCTAAGTGGGAGCCTTGTTCGGAAACGCATCGACAGATTGTGATATCGTCGATATCGGGCTGTAAGACATTCTGTGCATGATCATGTGCCTCCGTCCATCCATTCCGGTGTAGAATAAGATGGTCGAGAGAATAAATCCTACCCCAAGTCTCTGTGTAGGTTGAATCACACTTTCATGGTCGAGCGCACCGTACCTGGCCAGCTGTGACCTTGCTGCCATCCGCTTCGTGCTTGTCCTCCCGTCAGTTTCTAGCCGTTATCACAAATCGGGGAGACTTCCTCCCTTTACAACGTGAATATGCCTTTGTATTTTTACTCTGCTCGTATAACTTTGACAACAGTTCTATTCACACCGCTTTATGGTTAGGCTCCCGTGGAAGAACCGGTGTGAGGAGTCGATACTTCTTATAAAAAAACGTCTACTAGTATTAGAGCTCGAGTTCGCTCGTTGCTCTATGGTGCCCATTCTTCAATTGCAGCGTTTGCTTCACGTAACATGTGGGAAAGATGGAGACCAAGAAGGCATTATAAAGACGCCTGGTGAGGAATAGAACAGAGCAATGAGGCACTCTACCACGAGGAAAATCCTGGCCATATAATATCCCGCGCAGGGAACGGCGACTGCGAAATATATCAGCTTGCTGATGATGGACTTGGCTACGCCCCCCAATAATTTAGCTGCACGACCGTTTGAGTCAGCCTGCCTATATCTCCGAGCCAAAGACCTCATCAGAACGCTTGCAGACAAGTATAACAGTACCAGCGGGCCGAGACTGACAATCAAGAGGACCGACTCCTGCCAAATTTCCTTCTCTTTGCCTGTTCGAAAGTCGCCCGACCACGGTAATGCATGCAAGCCGCCATATAGGAATCCTGCAACTGTGAAGAGCAGCCAGACAGAGAGATTGACATTTGCTGCCTGACCAAGCAGCGGTGGCCAATCACTGTTGTGCGTAGTCACCAGTCCCTCGTATTCATTCCAGATTCCTGAAGGGGGTTTCTCGGTGAAGAATTTAGCAGCACATTTCTAGAGTTAGATGTCCATTGAGTTGAGGATAAGAAACCATGACGGCGATCGTTTGCATATTCCCCTTCATCGTAATAGCAGAGCCCCGTGGACAGAAGCTCGTCGCAGTCTGCAAGAGCAATGTATCTTTGGGAGGGCATATAAGAATCCAGTACGACGTCATGAGCTGGTTGGATACCGTGACCACAATCGAACCTCGCTCGACTTACGGATCTGGCGAAAGGATCGTGCCGATTGACCGTTCTAATTCGTCGAGCCTCTACTCTAGGATCACTGCAAATGCTGAGACTGTCCATGGGCTGGTACATCGACATCCAGGCAAGCATTTCTCACGCTGCCTCGCCACGTATCATCGTCGACTCTTCGATGTCAAGAGGTTTGTGCCACCACTGGATATATATCGTAAGAGCAAATAGGGCATGCACGAAAGTATTCAGCTTCGTGGCGTTAGACGTACAATACCCTCCGGGAACTGGACCTGGACGCACCTCAAGCAGACTTATCGGTAATGATTGCGCCAGTCTTCCTATGCATTGCAGACAGAACCAAAGCGCTTAGCAGCAGACGATTGCCTTGGCCAAAGGGCTAGCTTTGCTTTTATCAAGCTTGTACGGCCGAGAGGGGTTTGGGGGGGTTTAGAGACGAATTTAATCGTTTTGGGTTGGAGGGACTTTCGGAGCGGTATCGATAGGTTTATCGTTGGGTCTGGAAGGGTGGATGGTGTATAAGATTCACATAAGGTACGTGACTGGAATTCTTTTTCACGTTGAGGTCTGTTAGTAGGAGAGCGATCGCTGTGAATCGGAAACGAGCTGGGAAATTCGTATGGAGCCTGCAGATGTTGTTACCAATTGGCACTCGCACTGTTGACAAAGAAGAACGTGAGCATTGCCCAATCGATTCGAACTTTCACGTCAGCAATTCGTGGTGCAGTCGTAGCATTAGTACTTCTGATCGCATCTGCAGGAGAGAGCTGAGAGTGGCTCAGTGGTATGTACCCAGGAAAAGAGATCACTACGGCCCCTCGGCCCGCTGAAGTATTCCGGAAAACCTCGGAACCTCGGAGAATCGGACTCCTACCTCGGAGTAAGCTCCTCGAAGCGCTCACGGCCATCAACCGAGCCTCCTTGGCCCAACGAAACCCCATCCAACCCTCCTTACACTGTCCTCACCCCCCCAAAATGTCCAACCCCCACCCCAAAATGTGGTCCCCCAAACCCCCCCCCCACACCCCCCTTTCCGCCC
>JAABUQ010002124.1_pt1 | contig 40187 bp, 34 predicted proteins | sample 5560001 | NCBI WGS metagenome assembly JAABUQ01 (sample SAMN10711888, study PRJNA513371) | rock metagenome | isolation source: Antarctica rocks | place: Antarctica: Victoria Land, Finger Mt nord | collected 2015-12-18
AAGCCCCGTGACAAGTGACCCACTAGCTGGTGTTCCGGTTGTGTGGTCGTCGATCGGTGCAGGATTCGATTTCTCGCGAGTTCGTCGAGGAAGTGTTCGTGATCAATCGATGAACTGAGAGAAAGTCTGCCGGTGGAGCTTGCTAGAGTGGTTGCCGAGCGACTTTCATTGGGTTGCGCCGCAATATTGCGGTGCGAGTGGCCGCGCGACGCCAATGCATGTGTGGGGAGACCTTTGGTATGTCCTGGCGTTGCAGACTCAATCGAATCGCACAAGGCATCTCGAACCATTCATCGACGTCCCAACGCTGATGCCAGCGCCCGTCCAGAGACTGGGTCGCGGCCCCTGGTCGCTGGATCTCACAGCCAACGATCATTTCGAAGCCTGCTCCGCTCTTTCCCGCAACTGGTTGTTGCCGCCTCGATGTTGGTAGGTCTGAACCCCGGGGTAGGTGGTGGAGTTCCGGCTGCCAGCCACGCGGCTGGCCCGTCTATTTCGAGCCTGACTATTCCCAGCATTGCTACAGTCATTGCTCTCGCGTTAGCAACCCTTGACGGGCTGTTGGGCACCCAGACGACGTCCGCGCAGGTCGCCGGCGGAGTGGTCGAGACGATTGCTGGATCGGGGCAGCTGCAGGTGTCCGGGGGATTCCCGGCCGGCGTGGGGCGGGGGCCAGACTATACGCTCGCCACATTCACCAACGTCACTCCGGGCGCGACGGCACGTACGCAGACCTACGACGTGCCCCAGCCAAATCCGTATGGGCGACCCAACCCGTGGATGGAAATCCGTTGTCCCAGCGGTGGGCCGACCGGAATCGGCGGCGGCCAGCCCCTGGATAGCCTGGCCGTCATCGAATGGTCCGTGCCGTGCGAGAGCGCAACGTTGGTCGTCTTCAGCAACGGCGGCGGAACCTTCGATATGAGCTGGTCGGTGACCTATCGCCAGCGGCCCGCGACTGGCCAGTTGCCGTTTGTCGCTGCAGCCATTGGTTTGGCGCCCGATCCGGTTGCGGAGTTCAGTCGCGACCCTGTCCACACCCGATGGGGCAGCTTCACGTACACCCACTCCGATGCGAACAGCGCCGGGCGCGCGCCGACCCCGGGATTCCAGCGGAGCTACGCGAGCACGGACGTGCGCCTGACGGCGCTCGGCCCCGGCTGGACGCACAACTATGCCGCACGTCTGACCAATCCTGGTGACGCGGCGGCACCCAACGACGTGATTGTGGTGGCGCCAGGCGGGCGCAGCGACCGCTACCGATACGTGGCCACAGCCAACGCAATCAAGAGCTACGCGCCGCCGGCAGCAATGACCCCGCAGCTCATCGGCAACGCGAACGGAACCTACACTATCACCCATCCGGACCAGAGCAGTTGGAGCTTCGACGCTGCGGGCAAGCTCACGTTGGTTACCGATCGCTTTGGCAACCAGTCCGTGCTGGGCTACAACAGCAGCAACCAGTTAGCCTCGATCAGCGACGCAGCTGCTCGCGGCTCGCTCAGCTTGGCTTACGATGCGACGACCGGTCGTCTGCTCAGCGTAACCGACTGGATGGGCCGAGCTGTCACGTATGGCTATGACCCGAACGGCCGACTTGGCAGCGTCACCGATCGGAACAACCAGGTGACGCGCTACGCCTATGACGGCTTCAGCCAACGCCTGACAAGCATCACCGACGCCACTGGCCATGCCGCGGTGAGCATGACCTACGACAGTCAGGGGCGCGTGCAGTATCAGTGGGACGTCAAGGGCGCCAATGCGTCCGGGCAACGCACCGAATTCGCATATGGGGTACCGGATGCTCAGGGCAACGTCATCACGACTGTCATCTACCCACCCAACGCTCCTGGCGAGTTCGCCTCACAGCAGGTGGACACCTACAACAACCTCGGGCAGGCCGTTCAGCACGTCTCCAAGCCAGGTGCAACTGAGACGTTGACCGAGACGTACGCTTACGATACGAACGGCTTCCGCAGCAGCGTCACAGACGCACGAGGCAACCCGGCCAGTTTGTGCTATGACGTCAGTTTCAGCGGTATGAGCGTGGCTGGCAGCCGCGGCAATCTGACCCGCACGATCTCCCCGCCGCCGGTCGCTGGTGGCAACCCGCTGGTCACACTCATCAAGTACGACGCCAGGAACAACGTCGTGCAAACCGTCGCGCCGAAGGGTGTCAGCAACGGCGCCAGCGTGACCTGCTCGACCGACCTGAGCGCGAGTGTCAACTCAAGCGGACTGTATGCAACGGACCTGGTCTACGATGCGAGCGGCGCCCAGTTACTCTCGACGACGCGCAAGTACACCGATCCTGACAATGGCCTCCAGACGGCGACCACCAGGTTCGCCTACGCCGATGCAGCCAACCCTGGGCTGGTGACGATGGTCACCTCGCCACGCGGTAATCAGACCACGCTAACGTACAACGGGTCCGGCGCTCAGGCCGGACTTCTTCAAAGCGTCAGTGACCCCTTGGGTCGCGCAACGAGCTACGGCTACGATGCGGTGGGACGGCGCACCAGCCTGACCGATCCGTTGAGCCACGGGTGGAGTTTCCAGTACGACAACGAGGACCGTCTCACGCATGCAACCGCACCCGCCCCAGTCGCCGGCGGTGCGAGCCTGACCACGAGCGCGTCATTCGATGCCGTCGGCAACCGGCTGAGCCTGACTGACGCCAACGGGCAGACCACGCGCTACCAGTATGACGAGCGCGACAGTCTCAAGGAAGTCGACCAGAGCGCGACCCAAGCCGACCCGACCGCCGATCCCAACAAGATCGTCACCGCCTATAGCTATGACAATCTCGGCAACCTGGTGCGGGTCGACCGCGCTGCCGGCACGCCATCCGAAGAAATCGTGGACTACGCCTATGATGGGCTCAATCGAGTTAGGAAAGAAACGCAGTATCCGCAAGGAGGCTGGCCAGGTATAGCCAATGGGTCGACAAGCAGTCAGACGCTCGTCACACAGACCACGTACGACCCGGACGGCAACCGCCAGACGCTGACGGATCCGCTGGGACAACTGAGCACCTTCGCCTACGACGCCGTCAATCGGCTGACGTCAATCAGCTACAGCAACGCGGCCTCGGGCACCGCGACCACGCCGAACGTCAGCCACAGCTACGACGCCAATAGCAACCGCGCCAGCACGGCTGACGGCACCGGCTCGACCACCTACGGCTACGACGAGCTGGATCGACTGCTCTCGGTAGCCAGCCCAGGCCCGCGCACGGTCGGCTACCGCTACGACGTGGACGGCAATCGGCGCAAGATCATCTACCCGGACGGCACCGCGGTCAACTACACGTTCGACAAGGCCAGTCAACTCCAGTCGCTCCAGGACTGGGCCAATCACCCCACCAGCTACGGCTACTTCGCGGACGTCCTGCTCAACACGGTCACCAATCCGAATGGCACCACCGGTCAGTTCACCTATGACAACGCGCGGCGATTGACCCAGGTGGCCAACAAGGAAGGCTCGAACACCATCAGCCAGCACACCTACTCGGTGCTGGACAAGGTCGGCAACCGAAAGCAGCTCGACGAGGTGCTGCCGCAGTTGGGTGCACCAGGTCCGATCGGTGGCGGATCCATGCTCGATGTGGCTGCTTCGCCAATGCACGTGGGATCGGATCAGCAGGCCGCGGCCTTCGGTGCGGCACCGCTGGCGCAGGTTCCACCTTCCAGCCAGTCTCCTACGCCTCCACCGAGTCCGACATCTTCCGCTGTCAGCGCCGCGGTCGGAACCAGCCCCAGCCGGACCACGACCGCGGCCATGCCGACGCGGCAAGCCACAGTGCCCGCGACTGCCATTCTGGCGGCCACTGGGACTCCTGCGTCGGTTGCAACACGCGCGCCCACTACGGTCGCGAACGGCACACCGACCACGGTTGCACCATCGTCAACTCCAGTTGCAGTAGGTACACTGGTTGCCGGACTGGTGCCACTCGCGCTCGTGGACCAGAGTGCTGACCATACGCACAGCTACGCGTTTGGGGCGGCGGCAAGCGGAGCACTCGTCGAAGCAATGCCTCGCGACGGGCAGGCGGGCATCCAGCTTACGGATAGCTCGACCTCCGCCCGGCTCTCGGTCGAATTCCTGGCAAATCCGAGTGCACGCCAGACGGCCGGCTCAAGTGCCTCGGCTGCGGTTGGCAGCATCAACGTCGAGTGGAGCGTCGACAGCGATCGTATCCAGGAGACGCTGGTGCTGAGCAATCGTCCGACAGACGACCGCGTGTCGTTCATTGCCTCCGCGCGCGCCCTGCGTCTGTTTTCGGATGGCGTTGGCGGGCTGCTCGCCCGCGGTAGGGGCGGCATCACCGCGTTCCACTTCCTGGCACCGACAGTGAAGGATGCCAAGGGGCGTGTCTCGACTGCCAAGCTCGTGCTGGACAGCACGCCGGCTACGATACGGCTCGATCCCACCTTCGCCGCGACAGCCACGTACCCGCTGACGATCCAACGCACGACGGTGTTGGGGAGTGCAGCTGCTTCTGAGTTTCCCGTGCAGCCATTGGGTGCGAACCAGAGCGTGACAGGAACAAGCCGTGGCTACGATGATTTAGGCGTGAGCCAGGCAAGTCGCGTGGTTGACCAGCCTGAGCAGACTCAGCTCGAGGTAGCAGCAACCGGCCTGGCTCAGGCGCTGCCGTCCACGAGTGATCCATGGGTGTGGGGCAACAACTGGACTGGTCAGCTAGCCAATGGAATGACCAACGATGGCGGCCCAACACCCAATCACATCGCCGGCCTTGGGCCAGTCAGTGCGCTTACCGGCGGCAACTACCACATGATGGCACTCAAGACAGACGGGACGCTGTGGGGCTGGGGCGACAACGGCAACGGCGAAATTGGCAATCCGGCCGCAGCCACTAATCAGACCACACCGATCCAGGTCGTTGGCCCCGGCGGCAGCGGCTTTCTGACGGGCGTGATGGCCGTCGCCGCTGGGCAGACGCACACGCTCGCCGTCAAGAGCGACGGCACGCTGTGGGCCTGGGGTGACAGTGTAACTTTTTTTGTGGATTCGCCTGCGCAAGCGATTGAGGTTGCGAATAAACTGAAAGCCGAAATTGACAGAACAGTGTCAAATTATTATCAGGGCATGGCCGCCACAGCAATCGAGCAATTGAAAACGGCTCAGTCATGAAAAAGCATTTAGTCGCCTTGGGCGCATCTGCCATGCTCCTGGCAGCTACTACGGCAACCACGCTAGCTGGAACTTCCGAGTTCCAGCTAGCCGACGGGAGCCCGTGCTGGTCAGCCAATACGACACTGTTCGATATCGCCCTATTTCGATCATGTGTGTAGCAATGGATTGTGGGCTGGTAGTCCAAGCCACATCGAAGGAACGGGGCCCTGCTTTGTCATGACCTATGACCCTATGTGGACCGATCTCCGCGCGGGAAGCGCGCTGGGACAGGATTACCATCTCATCAGCGTCGTAGACGGCAAAGAATTGACGGTATGCCCATGATTCTGGAGATGAGCGCACTGCTGATTGCAGCGTTGTCCATCCTGGCAGGACTACCTGAGACCGCTTATCTAGTACCTCTGGCATCTACGGTTCAAATTGACGATGTCGCGCCAGTAGTCATGCCCGATGACATCGGATCGTATTTCTTCGTCGGCCCGCCAACCAGGATATGGATTGGCCCCTCCTACTCGACTGGTAGGGCAGAAGTTCTGGCGCCCGAGCTGGCCCATGAGCTGACACACCTGTCCGACTTTCGGGCTGCTGGGGGCGCAACGACAACGGCCAACTCGGGACCACCAGTACCGATACATGCACGCTCTCAACGACCGAGAGCTACCCGTGCAGCACGACTCCGGTCCAGGTCAAGGGACCTGGCGGCAGTGGCTTTCTGACGGGCGTGACGGCTATTGCAGCGGGGGCGGACCACAGCCTGGCCGTCAAGAGCGATGGCAGCGTGTGGGGCTGGGGCTATAACGGGGCTGCCGAAACGGGTGTAGGTGCGAACACTCCGAGCACCGAGCCCACACCCGTCCAGGTCGTGGGTCCGAATGGGGCAGGGTTTCTGAGTGGTATCGCCGCAGCGCGCGGGTTTTTCAGCCTGGCACTCAAATCGGACGGGACGGTTTGGTCCTGGGGTGCCAACAACAACGGAGAGCTAGGCAATACCAGCTATAGCGTCGGCGCAACGCCGCTCGAGGTGCTCGGGCCTGGCGGCATCGGCAACCTGAGCGGAGTCACGGCGATTGCCGCCACGCACGATGCCAGCCTGGCGCTGAAGAGTGATGGTAGTGTCTGGAGCTGGGGCGCGAATGGGGACGGCGAGCTGGGTAACGGGGCCACCGCTGACCAGCCCGCACCGGTCCAAGTGACTGGACCAGGTGGCACTGGCACTCTGAGTGGAGTGCGTAAGCTGGCTGCTGGGGGCTACCACGTGCTGGCTCTGAAGAACGACGGGACGGTCTGGAGCTGGGGTTACGACGTATTCGGACAGCTCGGCTATGACACCACGGGCGTCTGCCGTAGCAGCCCGTTTGTTGGGGGCAACTGCGCCACCAGTCCAGGCCAGGTCACTAGCCTGAGTGGCATGGGCATCGTGGGCGCAGGCCTGTACGACAGCCTCACAGCCGCAGCACCAGCGGGTGGCGGTACTCGCCAGGCGAGCACCACCACCTACACCTATGACAACCTGTACCGCCTGACGGGCGCAATTGGCCCCACGGGTACCACCAGCTATACCTACGACCCGACCGGCAATCGGCTGAGCAAGGTGCTGGCTGGCCAGACCACCAGCTACAGCTACGACAAGGCCGATCGCATCCTGACTGCCGGCAGCACCAACTACACGGTCAACGCCGCTGGCAACGAGACCGCGCGTGGCTCGGACACGTGCGCCTACGACCAGGCCAATCGCCTGACCAGCGCCACAGCGGGCGGCGCGACCAGCACGTATAGGTACGACGGCGACGGCAAACGCACCAGCAAGACCGCCGGCGGGATGACGACGAGCTACGTCTACGACGTGGCGGGTGGTTTACCCGTGCTGCTCGATGACGGTGCTCGAAAGTACGTGTGGGGTGCTGCGGGTCTGGCCTTTACCGTCGACAAGACGACTGCTGCATTGCACGTCTACCACACCGATGGCCTCGGCTCGGTGCGGGCCATCACTGATGCGTCGCCCAACCCGCAGTTGGTCGAGACCTATCGTACTGACGAGTTCGGCCTACCTGACGCAAACGGTACGACCGGTACTACCGGACAATCGCTGCAGTACACCGGGGAGCAACGGGATACCGAGACCAACTTAGTTTATGTGCGCGCGCGTATGTATGACCCCGGCAGTGGGCGAATGATGAGCAGAGACCCCTCGGCGCGTATTAGTTCAGGATCACAACAACTGAATCGATACAGTTATGTTTCCAATAATCCTATTTCTGCTACAGATCCCTCCGGACTGCGAACGTATTTCGTTGGAGGAATAGGCGGCAGCGGGTCCCAAGAGTTCCGGAAACTTTATTGCCGAACTGTGGGCTCAAGGTGTTGACATCGCGCCCGATCCGGTTCGCGCCTATGATGATCCCGACCAGGGCCGGAATGCGATCGAAGTAGGAAGGCGTGGGCTAGATTCAGACTGTGGGGTAGATCAGGACGCAGTTGGATTGAAGGCACAAGTGCTAAGCGAACACAAGCCCGGGGAGCGATTGAACCTCATCGGCTACAGCGGCGGCGCAACTCCCGTTGCCAACGCCGCGTGCCTACTTAGTCGTCGTGGAGTAAGCATAAACAATTTGGTCACCATTGGAGCTGTTACATTCAGAAGTCGGTCTACTAATGTCGCACGATGGGACGATGTCGTCGGGGACTTTGACCCTGTCTATTTCACACCAATTCTGGGCGGCCCAGATCACACGACGACGATTGCACTGACTACTCACACCACTTCTTTCACTTCCAGCTTGGGATCAACAGTCGGTACGGTGATGCGCCGCAATCAGTCCTCAATGCTACGGTTGATCCCAGCCAAGACGGGTACACGAGCAACTTGAGGCAACGTGTTCTCAAAGACCTCGATCATCACGTCATAAGACCGGGCGAGGAGATAAACTTTGTTGCACTGAGCGGAGGCGCGATGATCGCGTTCGATGTGGCAGCCCTACTTGGTGAACGAGGAATTCAGCTGGCGAACGTTGTTACTATCGGTGGTTGGGTGCAGCGAACTAACCTGCCAACATCTCCACATGGAGTGCGATTGACTCAGAAGCCGACTTTGTTGCCTCGCATGGCATACCAGACGTTTGATATTGGGTAAATAGTCGGCCTACGCACGAGACGTATTTGCTGGTCCATCCAGAGCCTAGGTACTGAGCGATACGGTCTCTATCCTTGCGCCCGAGCCATAGAATCGAGCTTTCGCGTGACGCCATATGCCGTCTCATGGGTCACGGTTGGAGTGGCAATCCTGGTTGGTTGGGTGATCCTCGGGTTGCTAGGGTGCGGCGTGAGAGCCCTCAAAGTGGCGCGAACTTGGAAAGTAGTGATATGGAGCTACCTCACCGTAAGCGGTCTAATCGCGACACTCTTTGTTGCTCCCCTCCCTACCCGTTCTTGGCTGACGGCGCCAATTTCCGTTTCGGACTTTGGCGGAGTAGAGGTTCAGTTCATAGCAACTGCGATTCTCTGGCCATTCTTGGGCCCGACGCTACCCTCGTGTGGCGATCGAAACGGATGTTAGACGCTTTCTTCAGTAAGTTATAACTCGTGGGCAGGGAGATTGTCCCGTAGTTCGTAGAAGTTGAGGGCGGTCCTCCACCCCTCTTTCCGATGTGGTAGGAAGGGGGCGCCGAAACCAAAGGAGAGTCCGCCCATCGTTATCTTACCCGTCCGCGCATAGTTAGCAGATCGACCGACCTGGAAGTTGAAGATCTGCCTGAGCAGGTCGCTGTCGCCGTCCGCGAGTTGGTAGGCGCCGCCAAACAGGGCCTGTCGGCGCTGGCGGTTCGTCGGTCTGGCAGTTGTACACGAGCTGTTTGAGGCGGAAGTGACACGGCTAACTGGACCCAGGGGCAAGCATGATTCGGAGCGTTGCGCATATCGGCACGGCCAAGAGACCCGGCAGGTGACCCTCGGTGGCCGGCGGGTTCAGGTGGACAAACCGCCAGTCCGCAGCTTGGAAGACGAGGAGCTGGAGCTGCGCACCTTCCGCGCGTTCGCCCGCCGGGACCTGCTCAACGCTGCCGCTTTGGAGCGGATGCTGGCCGGACTCTCGACGCGCCGCTATCCGGCCGGCCTGGAGCCAATTGGCGACGTGGAGCCGCTGGCTACGTCCAAGTCAGCTGTCTCGCGCGCCGCTTCGTCCAGGGCACTGAGCAGAAACTGGTCGTACTGTTCGGACGCGACCTCAGCCAGATCGATCTGCTCGCCATTTTCATCGACGGGATCCTGATCGCCGAGCACTGTGTGGTAGTCGCGTTGGGTGTGGACGCTGACGGTCGCAAGTAGTCGCTCGGTATGTGGGAGGGCAGCACCGAGAACAAGACGGTCTGCAACGCCCTGCTCGCCAACTTGATCGAGCGGGGTCTGGACCCAGAGCAGCCGCGGTTGTTCGTGAGCGACGGTGGCGAGGCGATCCGTGCAGCGGTCGGCAGCACCTTCGGTAGGCACGCCGTCGTCCAGCGCTGCCGTGCCCACAAGCGCCGAAATGTGCTGACCACCTGCCCCAGTCGGAGCGTACCTTCATCGGTCGCAAACTGGACCAAGCCTGGAAGGAGCCGACGCCCACCGCGCGGAGGCTCAACTCCGGGCGTTGGCCAAGCACCTGGAGGTTAAACACCCAGGTGCCGCGGCCAGCCTGCTGGCGAGCAGCGGGATCCGGAGGATGGCCTCGTCTGCCTTCGCGCTGGCGTGTACTACCCGTCTATCGGCAGATTCTTGCAGAGGGACGCGCTCGCACTCAAGCCCGGTCTGTTTGAACGGAGTTCGGCCGCTGTTAGCCGGTCCCCATGTGCTTTTCGGCCGAACTCCTGATGAGGCCAGCCTCGGACCGCCCAGCTTAGGCACAGCCCACTAGCGCCCTGCCAAGTCGACGGCGTGAAGTATCTCGGATCCGGGCCATGAGGCTGAGTCATTGGGAGCGGACTCGAACGATCATACCCCCGTATGACAAAAAACTTGACTCATTTGTTCAGATGGCCACAACCGAGGAGCCCTAGGGAGTCGTACGTGGCTTCGGGGTGGGCTGGGGCTTGGGGGGTGTTGGCTGGGGCTTCGACTGCGCTGGCGGTGGGGCGACGGTTGGCTGGACCCTGGGCGGCGGGGGCACGCTGGCCGGCTGCGGGGCAGCCGTTGGCTGTGCTTGCCCTGGGCGCTGCTGCGTTGGCTGCGGCTCGGCCGGTGGCTGGCCGCCCGTCGCGTCCGGGGTCGGCTGCGCGGGTGCAGGCGCGGCCGGGCGCGGAGCGGCTTGAACCGTCGTCGCCTTGGGCGCGCTTTCGGCAAAGTACAGGTCATTCCAGCACAGCGGCGCGCCTGGCCGCATGCGCGTGTCGCCGCACACCTGCCGCTCGACCAGTCCGTCAGGCCGAGGAAAGTCCTCGGGCTGCATGTTGAAATAGTCAAAGGACATCTTCATCGAAGCTGGCCAGACCTTGGCGGCCGTAAGCGTGCTCAGCGTCTGGTGCATGGGGTGCCCGTCGGCATTGCCGACCCAGACGACGATTGCCAGGTTGGGGGTATAGCCATCGGTCCAGGTGTCGCGGTAGTTGTCGGTGGTGCCTGTCTTGGACGCGGCTGGCCAGAGCGGCGCTTTCGGATCGTCGCGCTGGTGCAGCATCAGCGGCGTGTTGGGCCCGTAGGTGAAGAGTTTGGCAGCGGCGTCCGAAAGGATGTTGTTGATCATGTACGCCGCTCGGGCATCGATCACCTGCTCGCCCTGCGGCACTTTGTAGTCCTCGACCACATTCCCCTCCGCATCGACGATGCGGGTCACGGCCACCAGCGGAATCTTGAGGCCGTTGTTGGCGAAGGTGGCATACACCTGGGCCATGTCGAGCGGCTTGACCTCTGCTCCGCCAAGCGTCACGCTCAGGCCGAACGTCTTGTCCGCATCTGGTCCCCAGGTGGTCACGCCCAACTTCGTGCCCATCTCGACCGCCGGACCGACGCCAACCAGGTCCAGCGTCTTGACGGCCGGGATGTTCAGCGAGTTGCCCAGCGCGCTCCGAATGGTGGTCTGGCCGTGGAAGATGTTGTCGAAGTTGCCGGGACACCACTTGTGGGTAGGCGTGTCGTTCCAGCAGGTGGGCTGGTCGTCGACCGTCGTGGCGGGCGTATTGCCCTTGAGGAACGACGCGGCGTAAATAACCGGTTTGATCGACGAGCCTGGCTGACGCTCGCTCGTGAGAAGATTGACCTGCCCGTCGATGGACTCGTCGTTGTAGTCGAGGCTGCCATTGAAGGCCAGGATCTCGCCGGTCTTCGGGTTTACCGCGACCTGCGCCGCATTCGTGGCTCCTTGCGTGGCGATGGTAGCTTTGGAGTCCTGCAGCACCTGCTGCATCTTGTCGTTGTACTCGAGGTCGAGCGTGGTGTAGATCTTGAGACCACCCTGGTAGAGCATTCTGGCGCCGTATTTCTGCTCGACCAGGTCGCGTATGTACATCACCCAGTGTGGCGCTTTCAGCTCGATCTGACGGGTCTTCAGCTGGAGTTGCTCGGCGTATGCATCGCGAGCCTGCGGCTCGGTGATAAAGCCGTGGCGAGTCATCTGCTCCAGGACGTACGCCTGGCGCTCCTTGGTCACCGTCGGGATGCCATCGGCCGTCCGCGGAACGTCGCGACGCGTGGGGTCGTACTCGGAGGGGGACTGCACCAGGCCAGCGATCAAGGCCGCCTCGGCTATGTCGAGGTCCCGCGCGTGCTTGTCGAAGTAGCTCTGCGCCGCGGCCTCGACCCCGTAGCTCTGGTTTCCGTAGTAGACCTCGTTGAGGTACATCTCGAGGATCTCGTCCTTGGAAAGCTTCTCGTCGAGCTGGTAGGCGAGGATGATTTCGCGCGCTTTGCGGTTGAGGGTGACCTGTTTACGCTCCTCGGCCGAGAGAATCACGTTGCGGACGAGCTGCTGAGTGATGGTCGAGGCGCCCGTCTGGCTGGTGCCGCTGCCGGTCAGGAGTGCCGAGCGGAGCGTGGCCCGCAGGTCGACGCCGCGATGCTGATAAAAGAATGCGTCCTCAGCGGCGAGGGAGGCATCGATCAGATTCTGCGAGATCTCGCCGAGCGGAATCACCGTCCGCTTGCCACCGTCGGGGTCGTAGAACTCCCACAGCAGCTGGCCCTTGCGGTCGAAGATTTGCGCGGTCTTGAAGCTGGCGTGGTTGCTGATCTGACCGAGTGAGGGCAGGTCGCGCGTGAGCATGGCGTACCCCGTAGCCGCTCCCTGGAGCAAGACGAAGATGCCAGCCAGGCCAAGTCCGATCAGGCCGGCCAGCAGGCTCGAGCCGATCATGAGCGGCATGCGCAACCGCGGGGTGGCCCGTGTCCGCTCGCGGTACTGTCGAGCGGCCTGGAGACGGTAGAGGCGTTGCAGACGCTCCTGAGCCCGCTGCTGGGCGCGGTGTCGGATATCGTGCCCGTTGCCGTTTCGGCCCGGGCCCGAGCCGTTCCCGTCGCCGTACCGCTGCATGCTCACATTGTCCCAGGCCGGCTGCGCCAGGTGCACGGATGATGCCGCACGTGGTTATGCCTCTGGCGCCACGCGCAGCGTCCGCTCGTTCGAGTACCGCACCAAGCCAGGCGGAGCGTTCGGGATCTTGCGTACGTAGCGGCGCTGGGCAACATCCACTTCGACCGCGCCAGCCTCACGCGAAGCGGAATGCCAGGCTGCCAGCTGAGCGGCGCGTTCCACGATTCCTTCGGGCGGACTCGAGCCGTTCGTCCGCACGATGACGTGTGCCCCCGGCACGCCGCGGGCATGCAGCCAGACGTCCTCCGGCTGGGCGAGATCGAACGTTACGTGGGCGTTGCCAGCAGCACTCGTGCCGAGGAGCGCTTCCCAGCCGTCACCCAGGCTGACCCGGCGGTGGGGCGCCGATCTGGACGACTGCTTGGCAGCCCTGGCCGACTTCGGGGCCTGCGTAGTGTCGGCTCGAGCGATCGAGCCGGTCGCGGCCCCGACTTCTCGGCGCAGGGCGCGAATCGCCTCCATCTGATCCGCTACCTCGACCAGGGTGTGCAGCTCTGCAAGATGCTCCGCATGCTGGCCAGCCTCCTCGAGCAGCATCGGGACACGCTCTTCGGCTTCGCGGGCCTTGCGATACCGCGCAAAGTACGCCTGCGCGTTCTCGACCGGGGTCTGGCGTGGGTCGAGCTCGAAGCGCTCGCCGTCCACTGCCAGCTCAGTCGACCCGGGCGCAAGATCGAGATGGTGGGCCAGAATTTGCTCGCCCGCGCGTCGGAGGGGATCGCGCTCGCTCTGCCCGGACGCGAGCTGATGTTCGAGCGCCGAAAGTCTACGGTCGGTGGTTTGCATCGCCCGCTGCAAAGGTGCGAGCAACGCTTGCCGTTCAGCACGCAGCAGGTCGCCCCGACGAGCAGGGCCAACATCCGCCAGTCGCGCATAGTACGTCTGGATCGCATCAGAGATTGTCGCGAATGGCTCCAAACGCGCGCCGGCGGCTTCGAGATGCCGCAGCGGGTACGGCGCAAAGGCGGCTGGTCGCTGATCCTCGTCGAGCGCCAGGGTCGGCTGCCACAGGTGGGTCGTCTCAGCGGACATGAACGTCAGCGTCGCCTCGAGGGCACCCGGCCAGTCGACATCCCCGAGGGGCATACTTGCCGAACAGGTGGCCCGGAAGGCTACCTCGCGACCGGCGAGTGGCGACAGGCCGGCTATGCGGTCGGAGAGAAACCGCGCCAGCAGCCCTGATTGCCCGTTGGCCGCGGCTGCAAGCGACTCGCTCGAAAGCTGCTCAGGGAACAACCGATCCTGAGGCGGCGGGGGCTCGTAGGGCAGATGCGGCAGGATGGGTCGACGGGGATTGCGACTCGGCGGCGTGCGACGCGCGGCGTCCATGATGTCGCCGTTGTGGCCAACGAGCACGAGATTGCTGCGCCTACCCATCACTTCTACAATGAGCAGAAATGTGTAGTAGTCGCCGGAGGAGTCGCGTTGTTCGCAGTCCAACTGGAACACGCGCTCCAGCCGCGGCTGGTGAACCGAGCGGATATGCGCGTTGCGCAGGTGCTTACGAGCAACCAGGCTGAAGGGCGTATCGCGCTCGAGGCCTCGCGCCGGCAGGTGAGGGATGCGCTGAATGCGACAGTCCTCCAGGTCAGCCGACAAGAGCACGTGGCTCCGACCGCGCTGCGGCGAAAACACCTCCATTGCCAGGCTGAGCGCGTCAGGGAAGACGAGCTTCTGCAGACGAGCGTCGGTCAGCAGCGGCTCGAGCTCGTCGCGGACAGCCGAGAGCGTCAGCGCGTCAAAGCTCATCGGTCATAGTGGACGACCACGCGACGCAGAGCACCTCCGCCAGTGGGCTGGTGTTCGTGCTGTCCGGGCCGTCGGGTGTCGGCAAGTCGACGCTCATCGAACAACTCAAGCGGGATCAGTTTCCCATCACCCACTGTGTCACCGCCACCACCCGCCCGCTCCGGCAGGGCGAGCAGCACGGCGTGCACTACTACTTTCTCAGCGAGGCGGAGTATGACGCACTGCTCGAGAAAGGTGAGTTTCTGGAGCACGCCGTCGTGCACAACCTGTACCGCTACGGCATTCCGCTCCACAGCGTCCGCGATGGACTGCGTCAGGGCAAGGACGTCATTCTGGCGCCTGACGTGCAGGGTGCGAGTACCGTGCGTTGGAAGCTGCCCAATGCGGTCAGCATCTTCCTTCGCCCGCCCTCACTGGAAGAGCTGGCTCCACGCCTCGAAGCGCGGGGTACCGAGACCTCCGCAGAGCGCCAGGTTCGCTTGAAGACGGCAGAACGTGAAATGCAGCGCATGAGCGAATACGACTACGTGATCGTCAATCACCGCGACCGTCTGGATCAGGCGGTGCGCGACCTGAAGTCGATCGTCATGGCAGAGCGCTTCCGCGTCTGCCCGCGCACCGTCAGCCTCGAGGACTAGCGCCTGACGAAGCGGACGATTCTGGTACTCGGGGGAGCCCGTTCTGGCAAGAGCAGCTTTGCCGAGCGCCTGGCGGCAGAGTGTGGGGAGCCGGTGGTGTACGTTGCGACGGCGGTCGCTGGCGACGACGAGATGGCTGAGCGCATAGCGCTGCACCGCGCGCAGCGGCCCGCAAGCTGGCGCACCCTCGAGGTACCTCGGGAGCTTGCCCGCCAGATAGGCGGCGAGCCAGGCCAGCCCGCCACGCTGCTCGTCGAGGACCTGACCCTGCTCCTTGCCAACCTCATGGCCGACGATGAGTCTTCTGCCGAAGCTCAGGCGGTAGCCGAGGTTGACGCTCTGCTGGCTCTGGACGCGGACCTCGTCCTGGTCTCGAACGAAGTGGGTATGGGGGTCGTGCCGCCGTATCCGCTCGGGCGGCTGTTCCGAGACAGCCTCGGCCGGGTGAACCAATCCGTTGCCGGCGCCTGCGGCGAGGTGTATTTGCTGGTCGCCGGTCTTCCGCTACGGCTCAAGTAGGAGCTACAATCGACTCGTTTTTACAACGATGTTCGATTCGTTCTTCATACGCACTGGGAGATAACCGGTGAACGCAGTCTTGGTGCTGAACCAGAACTACGAGCCCCTGAACGTGTGTAATGCTCGGCGGGCTCTGGTTCTGGTGGACGGCGGCAAGGCAGAAGTGCTCGAACACGCTGAACTGCCGATTCGGACGCCGAATCGCTTGTTCCCGCGACCGTCAGTCATTCGGCTGGTGTACATGATCAAGCGCCCCCGGCCGCGGGTCCGTTTGACTCGGCGCGAAATCTTCGTTCGCGATCACCAGGCGTGTCAGTACTGTGGCATCCGCACCCGCGATCTCACGCTGGACCACGTCGTGCCGCGCCACCGCGGCGGCCGACACAGCTGGGACAACCTGGTGAGCGCGTGCCGCACCTGCAATCATCGCAAAGGCGGCCGCACTCCCGAAGAGGCGCGCATGCTGTTGCGGCGGCAGCCCAGCGAGCCGCGCGCCACCAGCTACTACCTTTTTCATCAGTACCTCGAAAGCGAGCGTTTTCCCGGCTGGACAAAATTCATGCCGGAATGGGAGCGCGACGGGACCGGCAACTATCGCCGCGTCGGTTAGCGACGCCCATCTTCGCTGAAGAACAAGCTGCGCAGGCGCGGCTCGTGCACGCTTCGAGTAAGCGCGACCACCTCGTCGCCTGGCTTGAGCACAGTGGCGCCGTTGGGGAAAAACGCTGACCCGCCCCGAATGACCACCGCCACGCTGCTTTCGGGCGGCAGGTCGATCTCGCGCAGAGGTAAGCCGGTCACCCGACTGCCGTCTGCGACGACGGCCTCGACCACCTCGATGTCGGTGTTGCGCAAGCGAAGCAAGGACACGAGATTGGCCTGCGGGATCTCCTGCTCGAGTACAGACAACATCACCTGCGTGGCGTTCACGGTGGCGTCGATGCCCAGCATGCGGAAGAGCTCTTCGTTGCGCGGATCGTTTATACGGGCGATCGTGCGCTGGGTGCCGAAGCGTCGCTTGGCGACCTGCAGCAGGACCAGGTTGTCCTCGTCGTCGCCAGTCACGGCGATCACCACGTCCGCGCGCTCAGCGCCAGCCTCGGCCAGGGTGCTGGCTTCGTCGGCATTGCCCCGCAAGACGACATTGCCGAGCTCATTGGCGATGAACTCGGCCCGCTCAGCGATCTGCTCGATGATCAAGACTTCGTGACCCTGTTCGATCAACTCGCGGGCCAGGAAGAAACCGACTTTGCCGCCGCCGGCGATGATGGCGTACATCTTGGCCGAGCTCCTAGAGCGCGAGCGCCGGCGCGGATTCGCCAGTGAGCTCTTCGTAGAACGAATTTGCGCCGATGATCGTTGGGCTGATGGCCTGCAGGCCAAGCGCGGCGAACGTGTCGGAGCGCAGCGGATCGTAAATGCGAGTGACCACACGCTTCACGCCGAAGACGTGCTTGGCAATCTGGCTGGCCATGATGTTGCGGTTGTCGCCCTGGGTAGCGGCGACGAATGCATCAGCCCGCTCGATACCCGCCCGCTTCAGCACCTCCTGGTCCGTACCGTTGCCCAGGATGGTCGTTCCCCTGAAATCCTGACCCAGGCGACTGAACGCGGCCGATTTGACATCCATGATCATGACCTCGTGGTTCGCGTGGGTCAGCATCAGCGCCAGCCGCGCGCCAACGCGCCCACAACCCATGATGATGACGAACGTATTGACCTCCTGATGACCGACCGGATCTAGCGCCCGCGCTCACCGGCTGACCGGGCAGGGCCTGGCGCCGCGGCCACGCCCGGCGCGGCACGCGCCAGCCAGACCCTACACGGCGCATTCTTCAAGACGTACGGCGCGGTGTGGCCCATGTCGAACTCGCCGAACTTGCGGTTGTAGCCGATGCCCATCACGATCAGGTCGACCTCGCGTTCGAGGGCTTCGTCCACAATCGCCGTACCCACGTCACGGGCCTGCAGAATCTCCGTCGCCAACTCGACACCAAAGGCGTCCGCAGCGCGCTCGGCGCGCGCCAGCACGGTATCCCCCTTGGCGGCTTCTGGCGGCAGATCGACATCCAACGGCAGCGTGCGCTTCACCTCGATGACGTAGATCGCATACACGGCAGACTTGGCGCGGCGGGCGACTTCGCAAGCGAGCGCTACGGCCTCGTCGTCTATGGAATTGCCGTTGACAGGAACCAGAATGCGACTAGCGCGAATCACGGCTTCCCGAGCCGATTGTAGTGCATCGCGCGGTTAGTGGGTCAAACACTCAGAGCCCGAGCCGCCGGGCAGCGCGCAGGATCCCCAGCGCGCTCATGCCATGTTCGATGCGGCCGTCCATGGCGGCTTCGATGGCTTGCGCCAGGGGTACTCGGCTAGCGATCAGGTCGTGCTCGGCTCCATCCCGCTGATGCTCACCCGAAGCCGGCGCCAGCGCTCGGGCGAGGAAGAGGTGATAGCGGGCATTTACCACGGCACTCGAGAAGCCAGTGCCCAGAGGCTCCCAGGTGGCCGCCTCCAGCCCGACTTCTTCCGCCAGCTCGCGCTGGGCACCGTGGAGGACTTCCTCGTCCAGTTCACAGTGACCGGCTGGAATCTCCCACGAATTACGCTGCCAGGGATAACGCCACTGTCGCACCAGGTACACAAACCCGTCGTCCGAAACGGGAACAATGGCCACGACAGGCACCGGCATGTGCAGGTAGGTGTAACTGCCCTGCTCGCCGTCTGGCTGGAGAACCTGGTCTTCGCACAGTCGCAAGCGACCGTTGTCGAAGACGACGCGACTCGACTGGGTGTGCCATGGGTTGGCGCCCGAAAGATCGAGCAGATCAGTCATATTCGAACTTGAGTGGCTCCTTCACGGCATCCGGCTTGGGGTAGGCGCCGGCAGCGATCGCGGCCGCCTCCTGGCTGAAACAGCAGTGACTGGAACTGAGGCGTGCGATAATGGTGGGCAGTCCGGCCCCTTCTGAGATGCTAGTCCGCTCGCTGCGCCCCATCGACGTGATGGCGCTCGCGTCGTTCCAGCGTCGCGCCAGTGCTACCGAGATCACTGCCCACAACTGGCCGCGTGTCGAGCCAGAGAGTCGGCGTGTGCCGTATCTGAACATGGTTTCCGCTTCACTCGCGCACCGCCCTGGCGGCCAGCGCGCCTGGATTGCCGAGGACAATGGCGGCGTGGTGGGCATCGTTGTGGCGCGGCCTCGGGCAGGTGGGTTGGCGTGGGACGTGTCTAGCCTGCATGCGCTGCAGGGCCAGGATACGGTCGCGGCAGACCTGCTGGACAAGGCCGTCGTGGGTGCCGGGTCGCACGCCGCCCGGCGCGTTTTCCTGGAGGCGCCTGTCGGCGGCCGCGGCCAGCGTGTAGCGCGGCGAGCCGCGTTCGAGCGCTTCACGTCCAGTGAGTTGTACGTGATGGCGCCAGGGTCAAAGGTTGAGCGCACCGATGTGTTCGAGGCGCGACCGCGCCTGCGAGCAGATGAGCAAACACTGTTCCAGCTGTACACGGCCAGCGTGCCGGCGCCAGTGCGCGCCGCCGAGGCGATGACGCAGGAAGAGTGGGGCGCGCTTTATCCTGGCCGCAAACGGTGGCAGCCGAGCTTTACCGGCTCGCGCCAACAGTACGTGTGGGAGCTCGGCACAACGATGGTAGGCTGGTTGGAAGTCACCTTTGGCCAACGCAGCCAGTTCATGGAGCTGCTGGTGCATCCCCGCTACGAGGATGCCACCGATCGCCTGGTTCGCTACGCCCTGCTCCAGGTCAGCCCCAAGGCACCCGTGTATGCCGTGGTCCGCGAGTACCAGCCGCACCTGGCTTCGGCACTCCAGCGGGCTGGGTTCCGCCTGGCGGCCCAGCACGAGCTGTTCGTCAAGCTGCTCGCCGCGCGGGTCCGCGAGCCGAGAATGGTGACTGCTAACGTGGTGGGGGGGTAGAGGCGGTGGCCATACAAGACGCTCGCGACCAACGCCCGATCAATCTGAACGGCGTTGCTGAGATCATGACCGACGACCTGGATCAACTGCTCGCGGTCCTGCCGCCTCACATCTGCGAGCCGCTGCAGGAGCTGCAGGATCGCAAAGAGCTGTTGGAAGTGGTCCTGGACCTGGGCCGCGAACCCGAAGCGCGCCTGCCAGGTCGGGAAGTGCCGCTTTCGTCGCGCACGGTGACTGAAGAAGATATCGACTACGTGGTGCAGCGCATCGGCGTGTTCGGCGACGACAATCGCGCTGGCATCGAGCGCACGCTGCATCGCATCTCGGCGATCCGCAACCGCGAGGGACGCATCGTCGGCATTACCTGCAGAGTCGGACGAGCCGTATTCGGCACAGTGGCCATCATTCGCGACATCGTCGAGTCAGGCAGCAGCATCTTGATGATGGGTCGCCCGGGCGTCGGCAAAACGACCTTGCTGCGCGAAGCGGCGCGCGTCCTGGCGGATGACCTGCGCAAACGCGTCATGATCGTCGACACGTCCAACGAAATTGGAGGCGATGGCGACATCCCTCATCCGGCCGTGGGCCACGCGCGGCGCATGCAAGTGCCGACACCCTCGGCGCAGCACTCGGTCATGATCGAGGCCGTCGAAAACCACATGCCCGAAGTCATCGTCATCGACGAGATCGGTACCGAGCTCGAAGCCGGCGCCGCGCGCACCATTGCCGAGCGCGGCGTCCAGCTTGTGGCCACGGCGCACGGCAATACACTCGAGAACCTGATGATGAACCCGACGCTGTCCGACCTCATCGGTGGCATTCAGAGCGTGACGCTCAGCGATGAGGAAGCACGCCGACGGGGAACACAGAAGTCGGTGCTCGAGCGGAAAGCGCCGCCGACCTTCGACGTCGTGGTCGAGATTCAGAACTGGAGCCACGTGGCGGTCCACGAGAACGTGGCCGACGTCATCGACGGCGTGCTGCGCGGCCAGCCGGTCCTGCCAACGGTTCGCCGACGCGCCGCGGATGGTGAAGTGCTGATCGAAGAGCCGCTGTTGGCAAGAGCCCATCCGCCCGGCCTGCCTGACGTCGACCGGCCCGCGTTCAGCCCTGCTTCACGCGGCGGGCGCGCCTCAGGCAGACCGGGCGTGATCACCGACGAGTACGGCTTCGAAGAGCGGCGGGTTGCCCCGACTATCGACCGTCGCGCGGTTGTGGAGCACGATCCTGGGCCTGCAGCGCCTGCCCATCGCAACGGACGCCAGGCGGTGCGGATCTATCCGTTCGGGGTGAACCGATCGCGTCTGGAATCGCAAATCCGGAGCCTTGGCTTACCGGCCACGGTGGTTGGCGATCAGCACGAGGCGGATGTCGTGCTCACCGTCCGCAACTACTATCGGCGCAAGCCGCAGGCGCTGCGCGACGCTGAGTCCAGCGGTGTGCCGGTGCACGTGCTGCGGTCGAACTCGACTGGCAATATCGAGCAGGAGCTGCTGCACATCTCGCATCTGGATGCGGCACCGGTGCCCGGGGCCGGCCAGAACGCGCTGCACGAGACCGAAGAAGCCATAACGCAGGTGCTCGAGACCTCGGCACCCGTCGAGCTTTCACCCCAGAGTGCGTATATCCGCCGTTTGCAGCATCAGCTCGCGGAACAACACAGCCTGTCCTCACGCAGTACGGGCAAAGAGCCGTATCGCCGCGTTCAGATCTCGAAAGCGGACTGACCGCCCTGTTCATCACGTTTGAAGGCACCGAGGGTTCGGGTAAGTCACTGCAGGCCCGTTTGCTTGTGGAGCGGCTAACAGCCTGTGGCGTGCGTGTGTGTGCCACCCACGAACCGGGCGGCACACGGCTCGGCGATCAGGTACGCCAGCTGGTGCTCCTGCGGGATGATCTGCAGGTCGCCGCGCGCGCTGAGGCGCTGCTCATGTGCACCTCGAGAGCCCAGCTTGTCGAACAGGTCATCCGACCCGCGCTGGCGCGGGGCGAGGTGGTCGTTTGCGACCGGTTTGCCGACTCTACACTGGTGTATCAAGGCGCTGGCCGGGGACTGGATGTGCAGGCGCTTACCTCAGTGATATCCTTCGCAACCGCCGGCCTGCAGCCTGATATGACCGTATTGCTGGACCTGTCTGTAGAAATCGGATTGGCGCGCAAGCACTCCCAGCAAGCAGGGTGGAACCGATTCGAGGCCGAAACGCTGGCGTTTCACACCAGGGTGCGGGATGGTTACCACGGTCTGGCCAACACTGAGCCGCGGCGCTGGCACTGCTTCGATGGCACCCAACCCGTCGACGTAGTGGGTGAACAAATCTGGCGTGCTGTTGCCGCCCGGACGGGACTAACGTGAAGCTGGTCGTGGCCGTGGTCCAGGCCGAAGACGCGAACGGGCTGCTGTCGCAGCTCTCGAACCGCGGCTTTCGCGCCACGCGGATCAAGACGGTTGGTGGTTTTTTGCGGGAAGCCAATGCGACGGTCCTGTGCGGTGTCGAGGACGACGACGTGGACCTGGTGGTCCACACGATCCGCGAAGCTTGCACGACCCGCCAGCAGCAGATCACGGCCATTCCCGCGGTCATGGAGCCAGGCGAATTCTTCCTGCCCTATCCCGTAGAAGTGGAAGTTGGCGGCGCAACCATCTTCGTGCTGGACGTGGAGCGCTTCGAAAAGGTCTGACGCCGGCGTGTAGATGGCACACCCGTGTGGTAGGCTGAAAGCCCGTGGACCACACGGGAGCGGCGCGGGCGACGAAATACATTTTCGTCTCTGGCGGAGTTGTTTCGTCAGTCGGTAAGGGGATAACCGTCGCGTCGATCGGTCGACTGCTCAAAGCACGCGGTATTTCCGTGTGTATCTTGAAGCTCGATCCATACATCAACGTCGATCCAGGCACGATGTCGCCGTATCAGCACGGCGAAGTCTTCGTCACTGACGATGGCGCCGAGACAGACCTGGACCTCGGTCACTACGAGCGTTTTATCGACGAGAACCTGACCCGCCTGTCCAACGTCACGACCGGCCAGATCTATTCCGCCGTGATCGGTCGCGAACGACGTGGCGATTTCCTGGGCGGCACGATCCAGGTGGTGCCCCACATCACCAACGAAATCAAAGAGCGCATCGAGCGGGTCGCTCGACAGACGAACGCCCAGGTGATCATCGCCGAAGTTGGTGGCACCGTGGGCGACATCGAGTGTCAGCCTTTCCTCGAGGCGCTGCGCCAGATTCATCGCGAGCTCGGGCGCGATCGCACGTTGTTCGTGCATCTCACGCTGTTGCCATACGTCGGCGCCACAGGTGAGCTCAAGACCAAGCCGACCCAGCACAGCGTCAAAGAACTGCGCTCGATTGGCATCCAACCCGACGTGATCTGCGCCCGGTCCGATTACCCCGTCCCGGACGACATCCGCGACAAGATCGCGCTCTTTTGCGATGTGGATCGGCGGGCTGTCGTTCCGCTCGAGACAGCTGACACGATCTACAGCGTCCCGCTGGTGCTGGAGGCGGCTGGCCTAGGCGACTACATCGTCGAGCGGCTTGGCCTGGACTCAGGCGTGGCCGATCTGGACGGCTGGCGAGAGCTCGTGCACCGCTCGCGTACGGTCAAGGACGAAGTCGTCGTCGGCGTGGTCGGCAAATACGTCGAGCTGCAGGATGCGTATATCTCGGTGCGTGAGGCCATCTTCCACGCTGCCTGGGCCCACAATCGGAAGCCGATTATCAAGCTCATCGATGCCCAGCTACTCGAACAGGTCGACGACGGCGACCGCCTGCTCGAGGGCCTGCACGGCATCGTGGTGCCGGGTGGTTTCGGCTACCGGGGCGTCGAAGGCAAAATTCGGGCGGCCCACTTTGCCAGAGAGCACAAGGTGCCGTATCTGGGTTTGTGCCTGGGAATGCAGGTGCAGTGCATCGAGTTCGCGCGACACGTGCTCGGCTCGACCGAGCCGAACTCGACCGAGTTCAACCTGTTCACGCGGTATCCCGTCATCGACCTGTTGCCCGAGCAGCGGGACATCGAGGACAAGGGAGCGACGATGCGGCTCGGGGTGTACCCGTGCCAGCTTCGCCCCGGCACACGCGCCTGTGCGGCCTACGAGGAACCCATCATTTTCGAGCGCCACCGGCACCGGTACGAGTTCAACAACACCTTCCGTGACGTACTCGCCAACGCTGGCCTGGTGTTCTCGGGTACGTCGCCTGACGGGCGTCTGGTAGAGATTGCTGAGCTCGACGATCACCCGTTCATGCTGGGCAGCCAGTTTCATCCGGAGCTGAAGAGTCGGCCAAACCGGCCTCACCCGCTCTTTCGAGACTTCGTCGCCGCGGCGGCCGGGCTGGCCGGCGAGCAGCTCGCCCTGCTCAACTACGACGCCGCGGTGGTCGCCGCCGATTAGTATTTCGGGGTGCGTATCCTCGTCACCGGTGGCGCGGGCTTCATTGGCTCGCATGTCGCCGACGGCTTCCGTGCCGCGGGCCATGAAGTGGCCGTGGTCGACGATCTCTCGACAGGCAATCGAGTCAACCTGGACCCGTCCATTACGCTGTATCAGCACGATATCCGCGATCAGGCGCTCGATCAGGTCTTCAAGGATTTCCGCCCAGAAGTCGTGGATCACCACGCCGCGCAGGCGAATGTGCCGGCCTCGCTCCTGGACCCAGTTTTCGATGCCAGCGTCAATGTGCTCGGCGGCCTGAACTTGCTTCGACTGTCGGCTGCCCACGGGGTTCGCAAATTCATCTACATCTCCTCGGGCGGTGCCATGTACGGAGAACCCGACCTACACGATCTCCCCGTGCGCGAGACTGCACCAGTACGGCCGCTGTCGCCATACGGAGCCAGCAAGCACGCCCTCGAGGCCTGGCTTGGCGTCTACCAGCGCACTTACGGCCTCGACTACACGGTCCTGCGCTACGGCAACATCTACGGCCCGCGCCAGGGAGTGCGTGAGGAGGGCGCGGTGGTAGCGGTCTTCGCTACTCGCATGGCCGCCGACGAGCCGTTGACTATCGACGGGACCGGCCAGCAGACGCGTGACTTTGTGTACGTCGGCGACTGCGTCAGGGCCAACGTGGCCGCGCTGGACCGGGGTTCGTCCAGCTCGGTGAACATTGGTACCGGGCGTGAGACCTCAATTCGGGAGATCTTTGATTCGATGGCAGAGGTTGCAGGCTACACGCATCAGCCGGCGTTCGGCCCTGGACGCAAAGGCGACGTCATGCGCATCGTCCTCGATCCTGGTCTGGCTCGTGAAAAGCTGGGCTGGCAAGCCGAGATGTCACTGCACGAGGGCCTGGCCAGAACCTACAAGTACTTCAGTGACGGTGTCCGCTAGCACCGGCGGCGCGTATCGGGTTCCCCCCGACACGCATGTCGCGATCCTGGCCGGCGGTGAGGGCTCGCGACTCTGGCCGCTCAGCCGCAGTCGCCGGCCAAAGCAGCTCCTGCAGCTCGGCGGCGAGCGGACCCTCATCCAGCAGACGGTCGACCGCCTGCTGCCGCTGGTCGATCCTGATCGCATCCTGATCATCACCGAGCGCTCTCACGACGCCGACCTGCGGGCGCAGCTGCCTGAGCTGCCTGACTCGAGCATCATCGTGGAGCCCACCCGGCGCGGCACGGCAGCAGCGCTTCTGCTGGCCGCACTGCAGATAGAAGCACGCGCTCCGGGCGCGACCTGGGCGTCTGTGCACGCCGACGCCTCGATCACCGAGGACGACGAATTCCGGCGCACCCTGGCAGCCGCCCTCGAGGCAGCCTCGGCTGGCGAGTACCTGGTCACGACCGGTATCCAGCCGCGCTTCGCGGCCACCGGTTACGGCTACATTCAGCGCGGCGAAGAGGTGGGCCAGGTGCAGGGTTTCCCATTGTCCCGCGTGGTCCGATTCGTCGAGAAGCCGAACCTCGAGACAGCCGAGGGCTACGTTCGTAGCGGTGACTACCTGTGGAATCCCGGCGTGTTCGTCTGGAAGAACAGTACGTTGATGGATGCCTTCCGGCTGCACCAACCGGCGATCTACGAGACGCTGACCTCTGTGCCAATCGACAGAGTCGACCAGGTCTATCCGGACGCTCCGCGAGAGACAATCGACGTCGGCATCATGGAGCCAGCGCGGAACGTCGCCACGATCCCGGCCCGTTTCGGCTGGAACGACATCGGCAGCTGGGGCGAGCTCTGGGAGCTGTCTCCGCAAGATGCAGACGGCAACGTCGCCCAAGGAGCCGGACGGCTCATCGCCCTCGATAGCGACCGCAACATGGTCTTCGCCGAGCGGCGCACGGTAGCCCTGGTCGGCGTGGACGACCTGATCGTCGTCGAGACCGAAGATGCTATCTTCGTGTGCCCGCGCGAGCGAGCCCAGGACGTAAAGCTGATCGTGCAGCGGCTCCAGGCCGAGCGCGCCTCGACCCTTCTCTGAGCCGAAAGGGCCTCGCCTTAGGTGGTCGTCGGGGCCAGGCTGCGCCTGCGGCGGCGGAACGGCCATACCCAGTTCAGCTCGCCGATATGCCAGCTCACCAGCAGCATGCTGGCTACGAAGATCGACGAGTACGTTCCGGTGGTGATGCCAACCAGCAGCGCCAGCACGAAGGTGCGAATGGTGATGCCACCAAACAGCATCAGCACGATGAGTGTAAGGATCACCGTCAGCGACGTGTTCAACGAACGCGTGAGCGTTTGCGCCAGGCTGTGGTTGACGACGTCCTCGAACGGCTCCCCAGCGCGACGGGTGAAGTTCTCCCGAATACGGTCGAAGACGACAATCGTATCGTGCACTGAGAAGCCGATCACGGTGAGCACGGCCACGATGAAGGTGGATTCAAGCTCGATCGCCGCGGGGAACAGCCGTCCCAGAATCGAAAAGATACCCAGAACGATCAGGGAATCGTGCAGGAGCGCCACAATTGCCGTGGTCCCGTACCGCACCGGATGGCTCACCTTATTGAACGCCCACCAGAGGTACAGCAAGATGCACACTGAGGCGACGGCCACGGCAAGGATCGCGTAGCGGACGATCTGCTCGGCGATCAGTGGCGAGACCTGGTCGAGCCCCAGAATCTGAAGCGAACCGAAGCTGGTGGTGAGGGCTTGCTCGATCTGCTGTCGTTCAGAGCTGCCGAGGGCACCGCTCGCGTCAGGTTGCGCCTGGACCAGGGGCCGGGTGCGGACGATGAACGTGTTTGCGCCTGACGATTGCTGGACGATGGCCTCGCTGTGGCCGAGCTGTGCGAAGGCGTCGCGAAGCCTGTTCTGATCGACTGGCTGATCGAACTGGATGGTCATGATCGTGCCGCTGGTGAAGTCGATGCCCGGATTCAAGCCACCCGGCAGGACCAACGAAATTACGCCAGGCACCAGCAAGATGGCCGACAGCAGATAGAAGAGGCGTCGATTGCGAACGAAGTCGAACATTGGTCTTGCCTAGCCTCGGGTCACGACGACTGCTGGCCGACGTGGCCCGACCACACCACCAATCTGGCTCCGAGCGATCTCCATGCCGAAGAGGCGCGAGTTGTGGGCCCAGGTCTGGCTGAGGAGCACTTCGAGGAAGGTACGCGTCACCACGATGGCACTGAACAGCGACACGATCACACCGATTGCCAGCACCAGGGCGAAACCCATGATGATCGTGGCGCCGAACTGCTGGCCGAAAAAGTAGAGCACGCCGCAGGTGATGAGCGTCGACGTGTTCGAATCGCGAATGGATGGCCAGGCACGATCCTCGCCGGCTCGAATGGCCGCGGCTATGGTCTTGCCGCTGCGCAATTCCTCCTTCATGCGTTCGAAGATGAGGATGTTGGCGTCGACTGCCATGCCCACCGACAGAATGAAGCCAGCGATGCCGGCCAGGGTCAGGGTCACTGGAATCAGCTTGAAGATCGCCAGGGCGATCAGCGCGTAGACCATCAAAGCGCCCGACGCGGCCAGGCCAGGCAAACGGTAGTACAGCAACATGAACGCGACCACCACGATGAGCGCGAGCTCGCCAGCGGCGATGCTCTTGTGGACGGAATCAGCGCCCAGGGTTGCGTCGACGGTTGTCTCTCCCTGGATGCTCACCGGCACAGGCAAAGCGCCAGCGTTGAGCTGCAGCGCCAGCAGGCGCGCCTGGTCGAGCGACAATCCGGTGATCACACCCGACTGGGTGAGCACGGCCTGGACGGTGGGTGCCGAGACCTGCTGACCGTCGAGGAAGATGCCAAGCGGTTTACCGACTAGTCGCTGCGTGATCTGTCCAAACAGGTGCGCCCCGTCGCCGTTGAACTCGAACGCGACGTCCGGCAGGCCAGCCCGACTGGCAAAGGTCACCTGCTGTCGGCCGGGTACCAGGTAGGCGCCAGTGAGCGCCGCCGTCTGACCGTTGAGCTCACCGGTGGCAGGCACGAACCTTCCGCTCGGGTCCTGCTCCTCGAATTCGAGTTTGGCCGTCTGACCGATCAGCTTCTTCGCTTCTTCGATGTCCTTGACGCCTGGAAGCTGCACGATCACGCGGTCCGAGCCGAGTGTCTGAATCTCTGCCTCCGCAACACCGTAGGCGTTGACGCGGCGCTGGATGACGTTGATGACGCCCTGCATGGCCGTGTTCTGCTGGTCGGCGGGGACGTTGCTCATATCCGCCTGCAGCGTCAGCTGGGTGCCGCCCTGCAGGTCGAGGCCCAACTTGGCACCCTGCCGGGCGAAGGTGTTGAGGTGGAGGCCAGGGTTGCCTGGCAGGGCGTCACCGCCCGGAATGTAGTTGCCAGGCTTCTGCGGCCAGACGACGAACCCGGCCGCCAACGTGAGCAAGAAGATGAACAGCAGGCGCTTCATGACGAACTCCCAAGTTTAGCTGGCCTGGCCACGCATCGGCGACCAGCGCGGCTACGCTAACGCTTCTTCTTCCCCGTCCTCGTCGTCCAGACCCGCCTCACGGCGTGCGCGCAAAGCGTCGGCTTCACGTTTGCGCATCGGCTCCGAGCGCTGCAACGTCTCCAGCGTATCCATACGGTCGATGTAGAGCTGACCGTCGAGGTGATTGATCTCGTGCTGCAGGGCCTGCGCGAACAGACCCTCGGCGTCACGGATGCGCAGCTCCTTGCCATTGCGGTCGAGGGCCTTCACCGAGACACGCTCCGCGCGCGTCAGCTGCCCCCAGAACCCGGGTACGGACAGGCAGCCCTCGTCCAGGACGACCTCGCCGATTGACTTCACGATCTCAGGATTGACGATCACCGTGATCGTGTCGTCCACGTCGAGGACCGCTAGACGCAGGGGTACGCCCACCTGCGGCGCGGCGAGGCCAACTCCGGGTGCGACCTTCATCGTCTCGATCATGTCGTCGATCAACTTCTGAAGAGCACGATCCATCTGACTCACCCGCCTGGCTTTCTGGCGCAGGACGGGATGGCCGACGACGACGATGGGTCGGATCACTCGCTGAGTCTACCCAGAAGGCTGTCATACATGAGATCGATAGCTGCTTCCAGGCGTTGCACCGACTCGCCGGTGGCCAGCAGGGCTGCAATGGACGCACCGCCCGCGCCGACTCCCTCTTTCACCAGGAACTGCTCGTACGCACGTAGGGCCGCGTGGCGCGAGCACGAGAAGCTCAGGTTGGCGGCAAGCACCGGCAGGTCCGCTGAGATCTCAGCGGCAAGGCCAGGAATGTCCGCCGCGGGGTCCTCGACGACCCACCTTGTCGTACCGATGGCAACCCGTTCGAGCGTGGCCGGGTGGCCGAGGGCACGCACGAGGGCGGCCACCGCCAGCATTTGCGAGCCGCCTGCTAGCAATACGTCGCACCCGGCCTGCGTCGCGCCGAGCACGACGCCAGCCGCCAGTGGCTGCATCGGGTCGCCCACCTTGCTCACCGCGGCCACTGGATCCGCCCGCCCGTCGCCCGGTCGAAGGCTGGCTGCGTGCAGTGCTCGCCTGGCGACGCGCGTCTTGTGGGTGTGGCCGTTGCCGGCCTGGCTGCCGCTGACCCGGCCCTCAGCCGCGTAGCCCAGCGCCAGCAGCAGCGCCAGGGCAGTAGTGGTTCCGCCCGGCACGCTCTCGCCAAGCACGAGGTGCGGCCCCAGAGGGGCGGCCGGAGAGTCTTCTGCCACGGAGTCGCCCCTCCAGGCAATCTGTTTGAACGGAGTTCGGAGACCCTTTGGCGTGTGAAATGCATTTTGCGGCCGAACTCCTAGGCTGGCCAACTCTCGGCCGAGCTCCTGGCCGCTCTGGAGGAGTTTCGATGCGTTGGGTACACCACCACCAAGCTCGATGTTGCCACCGGGCTCTTCGGACAGCCGCAGGCAGGCTGTTGCGGGCCAGACACGAAGGCCCGCACCCACGAACAACGCGTCTATGCCGGCCAGGACCAGAGCTGCGCGGGTGATCCCGGCGGGGCCTGCCGCGCCCAGGGGATTGCTCGGCAGCTCTGGCAAACATCTGGGTGCGCCGAGGCTGACCACCTCGGCGTCGGCGGCTGGCGTGAGGGGCCGCAGCTCTTCACTCGCCCCCGCGGCCGAGAGGCCCGGGATCAGGCAAGTGTCCGTGTGCGCCAGGACGCAGCAGAATGTCGGGCGGGTTCTGGCCCAGCGGGCGGCGAATGCTCGGCCAGCCTCGGGTGCGGCTGCGAACAGGATTGGCGGGCGCATTTGCCGATCAGGCTAGAGCTCGGGCGAGCGGTGCAGCACACAGCCACACCAGCGCTTCGACGAGCTCGCACACGGCTCCGTAGCAGTCTCCGGTGAGCCCGGTCGGCAGCAAGCGCATCAGCCAGCGGCCGGCCGCCAGGGCAGTTGCCGCGGCCAGGGCTCCGCAGGCGATGCCGACCGGCCCGCCCAACACGCAGCCGACGAGTGGCAGCACGGAGGCGAGCGCCAGCATGCGTGGCGTTGCCGACGCTTTGAGTGGCGCGCCCAGACCGCCAGGACGGCCGTAGGGAAACGCCGTTGCCAGCAACACGATCGACCAGCGACCCAGCCCTGGGGCCAGCACGAGCAGCTGCGGGCGAATGGCAGCTGGCAGCGCGTCGAGTGCCGCGATCTTCAGCGCGACGACGCACACCAGGCCGACGACGCCAAAGGCACCCGTATGTGGATCACGCATGATCTCCAAACGCCTTGCCGGCGAGGCGTGGCTGAAGACGGCGTCGCACGTGTCCATCAATCCATCCGCATGCAGCGCACCCGTCAAGATCAGCAGAAGCACCACGCTGACGGTACTGGCCACCAGCGAAGACACCTCCAGCCGCCCCAGACCCCAATCCACAACCGCCAGTATTCCCCCCAGAAGAAACCCCACCCCCGGCAGCCATCCAAGTGCCGACTCAAGCCGGTACTCTCCGTCCGGCACGGGGATCCTGGTGAGGAACTGCAGCGCACTCCAGAACCCCCTCACAAGCGAAACTTACTCGCCCATTGGGGCACGGCGCTGAGGCGAGTCGTCACACGGCGAACCTTCTTGCCCACTGCTCACGGGCTGAGGAACCCGTGCGGGAGAGCCTGCCCACCGCGCCGATTCGGGCTTCGCCTCATCGTCCGCGGCCGCGGACGGCGCGACGCGTGGGCAGTAGCGGGTAGGGTGCGATCCGAGTCCCTCCTGGCGCGAGTCGCGGGCTGAGGAGCCCATGCGGAAGAGCCTCGCCCACCGGACCAAGTCGGGCTTCGCCTCATCGTCAGCGACCGCGAAGGCGCGAAGCGGGCGCGGTAGAGGGTAGGGCGATGCGAGCCCCTCCTGGCGCGAGGTCCAGGGCGAGTAGCCCTGGCGAGGGGGCCGCAGCCCACGACTTAATAAGAAAGCTCGTTACGAAATCCTACGCGTCCTACCTGTCCTACCTGTCCTACCTGTCCTAGGCGCCGGCCAGCTCGCGGCCCTGTTTGAGCAGGCGCTGGACGCGTTCGGGACTGGTGGTCTCGGTATAGACGCGCAGCAGCGGCTCGGTGCCCGAGAAGCGGATCAGCAACCAGCTGCCGTCCTGGGCGTAAAACTTGTAGCCGTCTTTGGTCCCAACACTGACGACTGGCGAGCCGTCGAGCGACGCTGGTCGCGCGGCCGCGACGCGCTCGGCAATCGCCGAGCGGTCAGAAACCGGATAACGCACGTCCACGCGCAGGTAATGCCAGTCGCCGAGTTTTTCGCGCATGTAGTCGAGCACGCCAGTCATCGGACGATTCAGACGCACCATCAGATCCACCACGTACAGCCCGGCCACGATAGCGTCGCGTTCGGGAATGTGTCCCTGGAAACCGAAGCCGCCGCTCTCCTCGCCGCCCAGGATGGCGTCCTGCTCGACCATCGTCGCGCCGATGTACTTGAAGCCTACGGGCGTCTCGAACACTTTCTGGCCGAGGCGCTCCATGTACGCGTCGGCCATGCTCGACATGGTGACCGACCGCACGGCTGGCCCGCGCAGGCCGCGCTGCTCGGTGAGGTAGAGCAGCAGCAGCGCGAACACCTGGTGCTGGTTGATGAAGGTTCCGTCCTCGGCTACCAGGCCGATGCGATCGGCGTCACCGTCCGTCGCCAGACCAAGCTGTGCGCCACGTTGCGGGACAGCCCGGCACAGCTCGTCGATATGCGGCCGGATGGGCTCCGGGGCGATACCCGGAAAGGCCGGGTTGACATACTCACGAATCTCGTCAACGGTGCTGCGGCCGCCTGAAAGCAGTCGCTTGAAGTAGCCCTGCCCGGTCCCGTACATCGAGTCGGCGACAACGTGAACGCCTGCCTGACGGAGTTTTTCCAGGTCCACCAGCCGCGCAATCTGGGCGTCGTACGCCGGCGTGGCGTCGAACACCTGGAAGAGCCCGCTGGCCTGGGCTTCGCCAAGATCCATGCGCTTGATCCCGTTCTGGCTGGCTTCGAGCGCATCGATGTAGCGCTCGATTTGCGAGATGGTTTCGGGCGGCGCCGAAGATCCGACGTCTGTTTTGACCTTGAAGCCATTGTCGGTAGCGGGGTTGTGGCTAGCCGTGATCATGATCGCGCCACCTGCCTGGCGATCGATCACCGAGTACGAGATGACCGGAGTCGGTTGAAAGCGGTTGCTGAAGGCTACGCGCACGCCGTTGGCAGTCAGAACCTCTGCCGCCGCGCGAGCGAAGCGGTCCGATCCGAACCGGGTGTCGTAGCCGACGACGATGCCGTGTTCGCCTTTACCCGACTGTTTGAAGTACTCCGCGCACGCCTGGGATGCCAGACGGACGTTGTCGAATGTGTACGTCTCGGCGATGACCGCGCGCCAGCCGTCGGTGCCGAACTGGATCGTGGTGGGCACGGCTAGCGTGAGCCAACCGTTTGTCGGCCCAGCACGCGGACGCGCTCGCGCCAGTAGTCCAGTAGATCGAGCATCGTCTTGTCGAACGGGATCTGAGGCTCCCAGCCAGTCGCCCTCTTGAACTTGTCGACGTTCGCCCACAGCAGGACCACGTCGCTTGGCCGCATACGCGAAGGATCCGGTTCTTTGGCGATCTTGACGCTCGAGTGGCTCAGCAGAACGTCGAGCATGTCGCCGACGCGGATGCACGTGCCCTGGCCAACGTTGTAGACCTCGCCTGGCTTGCCGCGTTCAGTAGCTAACCAGTAGGCGCGGACCATGTCGCGTGTGTCGGTCCAATCGCGCTTCGATTCGAGATCGCCAACATTGATGATCGGCTCGCGGATGCCGGCTTCAATCTCAGCAATCTGTCTCGCAAAGCTGCTCGTGGCAAACACCTGACCCCGCCGGGGGCCGGTGTGGTTGAAGCCGCGCGTGACGACGGCCTTCAGCCCGTAGCTGCGGAAGTACTGAAGCGCCAGCGTTTCCTGAGCTACCTTGCTGACCGCGTAGGGGCTGAGCGGGCGGAGTGGATTGTCCTCGGCGATCGGCGCCTCGTGCGGATAGACGAGCCCGTACTCCTCGCTGGATCCAGCGATCTGGATCACCGGATCGAGGCGAGCCTCGCGGACGGCTTCGAACAGGTTCACCTGACCAACGATGTTGTTCGTCAGCGTGGCGGACGGGGCGGTCCAACTCGTCGGCACGAAGCTCTGCGCGGCCAGGTGGAAGACGCGATCCGGCGCGACCGCGCGGATGACGCCGCGGACGGCGCTGGCGTCCTGCAGCTCACAGTCGACGACAGTGACCTCACCAGGTCTGACGAAACGCCGCAGGCTCGACTCATCGGTGATGCGCTGGCCCTCGTCCAGCACGTTCAACTTGCCTCGATTTCGCAAGTCCTGGAGGTTGTCCAGCTTGCTGCGCCAGCGGAACGTGCCGAACACCTCGACGTTCGGATGCTCGTCGGCGAGATATTCGGCCAGGAAACTTCCGACCATCCCAGTAATGCCAGTGATCAGGACGCGCACAGGCTCTCCTCAACCTTTTGTCGCCAGTATTCCAACGTATCGCGAAGGGTCGTGTGCCACGCGACGCGCGGCTGCCAGCCCGTGAGCGTAGTGAATTTACGCGTGTTCGCCTCCTGGCGTGGGACATCCGAGGGCCGCAACAAGGTTTGATCGATTCTCGTCTCCACGGGGACGCGGCACAGCCCGATCAGCTCATCCACCATGTCGGTGAGACGCACCGACCGACCGCAACCGAGATTGTAAACGTCGCCCGCGGCACCGGCCACGAGCGCCAGCCGATACGCGCAGACCATGTCTCGCACGTCGGTGAAATCGCGCGCGACGTCGAGATTCCCTACGCGCAGCAGCGGCTCACGGCCCCCCTTTTCGATCTCGGCGAGCTGGCGCGCGAAACTGGGAATGACAAACCGCGCATCCTGCCCGGGCCCGGTGTGGTTGAACGGCCGCACGCGCACGACGGGTAGACCGTGCTGGGCGAAATACTGGAACCCCATCACGTCCTGTCCAACCTTGCTGACGGCATAGGGCGTAGTCGGCCGCAAAGGAACGTTCTCGTCCGTCGGCACGTCTTCAGGCCGGACCCGGCCATACTCGTCGCTAGAACCGACCACCAGTACGCGCGGCCGGAGGCCGGCACTGATCAGGGCTTCGAACAGGTTCAACTGAGCAAGCAGGTTGTTGCCAATGGTCGCCCACGGATCGGCCAAACTCTCGGCAGGTGAGGACTGGGCAGCCAGGTGGTAGACCGCTTCGGGCTGTGTCTCACGAACAGCTCGCTCGACTGCAGCGCGGTCGCTCAGATCGGCCATGAACATGGCCGCCGACGTCGACATGTTGACGGCGTCCGCTGGTCGACACAAGCCGCTCACGTCGTCGCCCTGGGCGAGCAGATGGTGATGCAGATGCCGACCGACGAAGCCGCCGATGCCCGTGATCAGCGCTCGCACTAGGTCCCCATGTCCCAGCTGGCGAGATACCGTTGCTGCTCCTGCGTCAGCTCGTCGATCTTGACGCCGAGGCTGTCGAGCTTGAGACGCGCAACTTGCCTATCGATGTCCTGGGGAACGTCGTAGACGCCTGGCGCCAGGTTGGCATGGTGCTCGGCGATGTAGACGGCTGACAATGCCTGATTGGCGAAGCTCATATCCATGACGGCGGCCGGGTGACCCTCGGCAGCCGCGAGATTGAGGACCCGCCCATCGGCCAGCAAGTAGATACGGCGGCCGTCGCTCATCTCGTACTCTTCGACGAACGGTCGCATGGGCCGGTGGGCTCGGGACTGCTGCTCCAGAGACGGAATGTTGATCTCGTCGTTGAAGTGGCCGGCGTTGGCAACGATGCAGCCATCTTTCATCACTTCGAAGTGCTGCGCATCTACGACATTTAGGTCGCCTGTCACAGTGATGACGATGTCCGCCTCTTTTACGGCGTCCACCAGCGGCATGACGCGGTAGCCGTCCATCAATGCTTCGAGAGCGCGGGTGGGGTCGACTTCGGTGACGATGACGTGCGCGCCCATGCCCTGAGCGCGCGAGGCCAGACCTCGACCACACCAGCCGTAGCCGCAGACCACAAAGGTGCGTCCTGCAAGCAAGATATTCGTCGCCCGGATCAACCCGTCGAGGGTGCTCTGGCCGGTCCCGTAGCGGTTGTCGAACATGTGCTTGGTAAGCGCCTCGTTGACCGCGACCACCGGAAAGCGAAGCTGGCCATCGCGAGCCATCGCCCGCAAGCGAATCACGCCCGTGGTCGTTTCCTCGGTGCCCCCGCGAACATGCTCAAGCTGGTCGGCGTGCCTGGTGTGCAGCACGTTCACCAGGTCACAGCCGTCGTCCATGGTGATGTTCGGCAGACTGGCAAGCACGGCCTCGATGTGGCGGTAGTACGTGGCCTCGTCTTCGCCTCGGATGGCGAAGGTAGGGATGCCGAACTCGCCCGCCAGCACCGCGGCTACCTCGTCCTGGGTCGACAGCGGGTTCGAAGCGCACAGGGTGATGGAGGCACCGGCGGCTTTGAGGGCGATCATCAAATTGGCAGTCTCGGTGGTCACATGCAAGCATGCGCCAATGCGTAAACCCGTCAGCGGCCTGTCGCGCTGGAACCGCTCGCGGATGCTGCGCAGAACCGGCATCTGACCCTCCGCCCAGCGTACGCCCGCCATCCCCGGCTGGATGAGCGCTATGTCCCTGACATCGTAGCCGTCAGCCATCGGCACTCCCCGGTCACGTACCAGCCGCTGCCGCGGGCCGCGGCAACGAGTCAAAGATCGTGCAGTTCCGCAGCGTTTCGAAGCGGTCCTCGATCGCCTCAGGCTGCATCTGCAGGAGACCCTCGACGCCGAAGGACTCGACCGCGAAACTCGCAATGACGCTGCCAAAGACCAATGCCCGTTTGATGCCCGCCCAGCTGGTGTCGCCTGATTGAGCCAGGTGTCCCATGAACCCGCCGGCGAATGAGTCGCCGGCTCCAGTTGGGTCCTTGACCGTTTCCAATGGATACGCCGCGGCAACGAAGACTCCCTCACGTGAGACGGCTACGGCGCCGTGCTCGCCTTTTTTCATCAGGACGACCTGAGGGCCAAGCGCCAGGATGCCGCGCGCGGCTTCGAACAAATTGTACTTACCGGTGTACTGGCGAATCTCCGCGTCATTCATGAACACCGCGTTAACCCTCTGGATCACCTTCGTCAGGTCACGCTTGGTGTCGGGATTGTTGATCCAGAAATTCATCGAGTCGAGGCCCACGAAGCGCGGGTTGCGGACCTGGTCCAGCACCTCGAGCTGTACTCGAGGGGTGATATTGGCCAGATACACGAACTGCGCTTCGCGGTAGCTCTCGGGCAGATTCGGCTCAAACTCACCGAACACGTTCAGCTGCGTGTCCAGCGTGTGGGCGACGTTCATGTCGTACTCGTAGCGACCGCTCCAGCGGAAGGTCTTGCCGCCTTCTACGCGCTGCAGCCCCCGCAAATCGACGCCACGTGAGCGGAAGGTCTCGATGTGACGCTCCGGGAAATCAGAGCCGACGACGCCCACCAGCTGAACTGGCGTCAACGCACTCGCGGCGAACGAGAAGTACGATCCCGCGCCGCCTAGCTCATCCTCGACCTTGCCAAACGGGGTCTCGAGCGTATCCAGCGCGATCGAGCCAATCACGAGAACGGTCATGTAAGCCTTTCCCCTAACTGCTGCTGTCAGCTGATGGTGGCGTGTTCGAGAGCTCGCGAGCAGGGGCACGTACGGGCGGCGTGCAGACGCGGCAGCAGGCGTTCTATGAGCCTCCGCACGCGCTCATTGTTGTCGTTGAGCACGCGCACGACATCGGTAACGCTCACCGGTCGGATGCCAGACTGGCCTTCCAGACCGGCATCGTAGTCGGTAATCAGGGCAATGTTGACGTAACACAACTCAAGCTCTCGAGCGAGCACGGCCTCGGGGTACTGGGTCATGTTGATCACTTCCCAGCCCTGTCGAGAAAACCACTGACTTTCGGCCCGCGTTGAAAAGCGGGGGCCCTGAATTACGACCACGGTGCCGCGCTCGTGGACCGTAATGCCTAGCTCGCGGCCGACGCCGATACTGTGCTCGCGCAGGTCAGGGCAATACGGATCAGCGGTCGAGATATGCACGACCCGCGGGCCATCGTAAAACGTCTGCGCCCGGGCATACGTGCGGTCGATGAACTGGTCACACACCACGAAATCACCTGGCTTGATGTGCGGCTGGAGGCTGCCGGCGGCTGTCGGAGCGATGACGCGGGTGACACCTAAGTGGGCCATGGCCCAGAGATTGGCGCGGTAGTTGATGGCATGCGGCGGGATGCTGTGGTGCGGCCCATGGCGAGGCAGAAAGGCCACCCGCACGTCGCCCAGCCGGCCAATGGCGATCCGGTCGCTCGGCGCGCCGAACGGAGTCTGCACGCTTACCTGCTCAACCGGACCTTCCATCAAGCTGTAGAAGCCAGAGCCCCCGAAGACGCCAATGTCAGCGCGATCGACGGCGCGAAGAAGCTCGGGCAGGGGCACGCTGGGATCGTCCCTCAGACTGCCACGGCCGGAGCTGCACGGCCGGCGGGCACCAGATCGAGACCAAAGGCGCGCTGGTCCGCATCGAATGCAAGAGTGCGCATGCGAGTCGGCTAAGTGTAGACACAAACGCGGCTCGCACTGCAGAGGGGCATGGATTGTGCGCCAGGGAGCGTCCGTGAAGAGACGCAACGTGCAAGAGGCATTCGTCGGCGAGCCAACGGGCGACCCGACGCAGTCGCTCGACAACTACGCAGACGGGGACGAGGCAGTCGACATACTCGTGCGAGGCGGCAAAATCCAGCTGGTCGTGCCAGCCCAGACACCCGACGCGGACGTCTTTGCCGCGCACACCTTCCTGGGTGGCGAGCTCGAGCTGGAAGACGGCCGAGTGCTCAGCTTCCAGATCGAGGACGGTGCCGTGGGCGCCCAGGCGAACGTCATTGCCAGCGACCAATCAGACCGTGGAGCGGGACTCTCGAGCATTCCAGACGTGCCAGGCGGGGTGTGACGCTTCAGTAACAGCGGTCGCCTGCCGATGATGGGCCCAGACTGTATGGGCATCAACAACGACGAGCTCAATTTTGTACACACGCTGGCACTGACCGAAGAGCCGACCGCGGAAATGATCGCCGCCTCGGAGGCCGAGGTGACCGCCCCCGCGTTCGTGCCCAGCGGCATATCCGACGAGCTGAGCGGTGGCGCGGACGCGATGTATCTGCGCGAGATCGCTACGCACGGCCTGCTCACGCAGCAGGATGAGGTGCAGCTGGCGCAGCGTATGGAGGCTGGTCGCGAGGCTCTCGGACAGCTCGCTTCAGGCGGACAACTCCTGGACGAGCTGACGCGTGAGCGACTCGAGTTGATCGTGCAAGACAGCGAGAAGGCCCGCCGGCATCTGATCGAAAGCAACCTCAGGCTGGTTGTCTCGGTTGCCCGTCGGTACTACAATCGCGGCCTCTCTTTTCTGGATCTCGTTCAGGAAGGCAACATCGGCCTTCAGATCGGTGCCGACAAGTACGACTGGCGACGCGGGTTCCGCTTCAGCACCTACGTGTACTGGTGGATTCGCCAGGCCATGACCCGCTCGCTGGCAGATCAGAGCCGCACCATTCGCCTGCCAGTCCACGCCATCGAGCTTCTTTCCCGCGTGTTGCGCGCCGAGCGCGAGCTGCAAGCCGAAACGGGCGACGTCCCGTCGATCGACGTGATTGCCCGTCACCTGGGCCTGGACCCCGACCGGATCGTCGAGGCTCGCCGCGCGGCGCTAGTCCCCCTGTCCATCGAGGCACCCCTCAGCGACGACTCGGACATGACTCGAGGCGACCTGCTCGGCGACGAAACGGCCGGCCAGGCTGCTCACCGCGAGGTTGAAAAGCAAGAGCTTGCCGAGCGCTTGTCCGAAGCCCTGCTCGCGCTCGACACGCGAGAACGCAGGATCATCCAGATGCGCTTTGGACTCGAGCGCGGGGGCGAGCGGACGCTGAGCGAAGTGGCGGAAGTCATGGGCGTCAGTCGCGAGCGGATCCGTCAGATCGAGCAATCCGCGCTCGGCAAGCTCCGCCGCCTGCCGGGCCTGCGGAACGAAGTTATCGAGTACCTGGCCGCTTAGAACTTGAGCAGCGAGATCACTTCGTAGTCGTCCAGCCGGTCGCGGCCCTTCAGGGCGGTGAGCTCCACCAGAAACGCGACCGCCACCACGTTGCCGTGCAGGCGTTCCACCAGGTCGATGGTGGCCGAGACCGTGCCGCCCGTTGCCAGCAGATCGTCGACGATCAGTACCCTGTCGCCGCTAGCGATGGCGTCGTGGTGGAGCTCCAGGGTATTGGTCCCGTATTCCAGGTCGTACTCGGCGCTGATGACCTCGCCCGGCAGCTTGCCCAGCTTGCGAACGGGCACAAATCCAGCATCGAGCTGATAGGCGATTGGTGCGGCGAAGATGAAGCCGCGCGACTCCATGCCGATCACCACTCGGGGTGCCAGCTCGCGAACGAGCTCCGTGAGCTGGTCGATCGACTGCCTGAAGGCGGCCGGGTTCTTCAGCAGCGTGGTGATGTCCTTGAACAAGATCCCCTTCTTGGGGAAGTCGCGTATGTCGCGAATCAGTGGTCCGAGTTCCAGCATGGGGTCCTTCGATGCTCAATCGAGAACGAGCGCACGTACCTTGAGGTAAGGTGTTCGGCCTGGCGCCACCGGGAAGTCTGCCTCCGGCTCGTGCCAGCGCTGCACCACCTCGCCGTGGCGGCCGGCTGACTCGAGGCCGGCGTGTACCCAACCCTCAAAGCGCT
>JAABUQ010002125.1_pt1 | contig 40163 bp, 42 predicted proteins | sample 5560001 | NCBI WGS metagenome assembly JAABUQ01 (sample SAMN10711888, study PRJNA513371) | rock metagenome | isolation source: Antarctica rocks | place: Antarctica: Victoria Land, Finger Mt nord | collected 2015-12-18
CGGGCAGCCTGGCGGAGCGTCGACGAGATCAGGCGGCAAGCCTTCGATCGGAACCAGTTTCTCCTTACGCGGTTCATCCAACCGAGGAATAGACTTCAGCAAACCCAGTGTGTACGGGTGCCGCGGATTGTGGAAAATCTCATCTGCAGTGCCGGTCTCGACGATGTAGCCGGCATACATGACGTTGATGCGGTCGGCGATCCCGGCGACCACGCCCAGGTCGTGGGTGATCATGACGATGGCCATACCCAGCTCCTGGCGCAAACGGTTGATCAGGTCGAGGATCTGGGCCTGAATCGTTACGTCGAGCGCCGTGGTGGGCTCATCGGCCAGCAAGAGCTTGGGCTCGCAGCTGAGGGCCATTGCGATCATGACCCGCTGCCGCATGCCGCCCGAGAACTGATGTGGGTAGTCGTCGACGCGCGAGCGTGCCGACGGGATGCCCACCAGCTCGAGTAACTCGATCGTGCGCTGGCGGGCCGCCGACCGATCCATACCTTTGTGCAGCTCGAGCGCCTCGCTGATCTGGCGGCCGATGGTGAGCACAGGATTGAGCGACGTCATCGGGTCCTGGAAGATCATGGCGATGTCGTTGCCACGCACCTTCCGCATGTCGTCCTCTTTGAGCTTGAGCAGGTCACGTCCGTCGAACATGACCTGGCCCGAGACAATTCGACCAGGTGGCTGAGGGATGAGACGCATGAGCGAGAGCGCGCTCACGCTCTTGCCGCACCCCGATTCACCGACCAGACCGAGTGATTCCCCCTCGTTCAGCGTGAACGACACCCCGTTGACGGCTTTCACCACCCCATCCTGGGTGAAGAATTGCGTTCGAAGGTCCGAGACCTCCAGCAGCGGACGTTTTGTTTCCAGCGTCACGGTGCTCGTTGGTTCTCCGATCGGGACAGGTTGCGGGGCAGTGTACTAAACCGTCATGACCAGCGCAGGATCGGCTTGCGCGCAGCCCTCACTTCATCGAGGCGTCCGACCGATTGATGGCGCGGCGCATCGCGCACGATCTCGGGCGTTTCCTCGCACTCGCGCGCGATCTGGCGCATGACCGCGACAAAGTGGTCGAGCGTGGCGCGCGACTCTGATTCGGTAGGTTCGATCATGATCGCCTCGTCGACGATCAACGGGAAATAGATGGTCGGCGGATGGATGCCGAAGTCGAGCAGGCGCTTGGCAATGTCCAGCGTGCGCACGCCATGCCTGGCCTTCTGACGCCGGCCCGAAAGCACGAACTCGTGCATACACGACCGATCGTAGGCCAGGTCGAAGTCCTGGCTGAGGAGTGCCTTCAGATAGTTTGCGTTGAGGACAGCGGTTTCGCTGAGCGTGCGCAGCCCCTCCGGCCCGTGCATCCGAATGTACGTATACCCGCGAGCCAAAATGCCAAAGTGACCCTGAAAGCCCTTGAGCCGGCCGATGCTCCTGGGACGATCGTAGTCGAGGGCAAAGGTGCCGTCGGCTCGCTGGCTGACGACGGGTGCTGGCAAGAAAGGCTCGAGGCGTTCGTTGACGACCACGGGACCGGCGCCGGGGCCGCCCGAGCCATGCGGCGTCGAAAACGTCTTGTGGACGTTGATGTGCACACAGTCGAAGCCCATGTCGGCAGGCTTGACAATGCCCAGGATCGCGTTCAGGTTCGCACCGTCGCCATACACGAGGCCACCCGCCCGATGCACCGCCTCGGTGACCTGACGGAGCTGCTTTTCGAATAGGCCGAGGGTGTTGGGGTTGGTCAGCATCAGGCCGACAACCGTGTCGTCCAGCTCCGCTTCCAGCTTGCCCAGGTCGATGTCGCCGTTCACGTCCGACGGGATGGACACGGTCTGGAATCCGCACATAGCAGCGGTGGCGGGATTGGTTCCGTGCGCCGAGTCCGGCACGAGCACCTTGCGTCGGCGAGGGTCCCCGCGGTCCAGGTGATAGGCGCGCATCATCAGCATGCCTGCCAGCTCACCCTGAGCGCCGGCCGCCGGCTGGAGCGTGGCAGCGGCAAAGCCGGTGATCGACGCCAGCAGCTGCTGCATCTCGTACAGGATGCGCAGCGCGCCCTGGACGGTTTCGTCGGGCTGCAGCGGGTGGACGTGGGCAATCCCGGGCAGGCGGGCTACGTCCTCGTTGACCCGCGGGTTGTATTTCATGGTGCACGAGCCGAGCGGGTAGAAGACCGCATCGATCGAGAAGTTGCGCTGCGCCAGGTGTGTAAAGTGGCGGATGACGTCGAGCTCGCCGACCTCCGGCAGCCGTAGGTCGGGTCGGAGCACCTGGCCACCCAGGTCGTCCACCTCAGGCACGTCCAGCGCTGGCAATTGATGGCCAGGTGCAGCCGGCCGCGACAGCTCGGAAAGCAGTGGTTCGGGCTGCAAGCCTGGACTGAGGACCGCTGCCTCGGGAGTGGAAGTAAGCGTTGTCAACTGTTGACCTCGGCAAGCGCCTGGACGAGCTGGTCGATCTCGGCGCGCGTATTTTGCTCGGTGAACGCCAGGAGCAAGGTGCGTTCGAAGCCCGGCACCGGGTGAAGAAACGGAACGCCGGCCAGAATGTGGTGCTCGACGAGCCGGTGGCGCAGCTCCAGGCCGTCCATAGGCGTCCTGACCAGGAACTCGTTGTAGAAGGGTTTTCGCGTCACAACTTCATAGTCAGCCAGCTCGGCGATGCGCTCGGCGGCGTAGACAGCCTTGGCGTGAGATTGCCGCGCAACGTCCCGCAAGCCGCGTGGTCCCATAAGCGAGAGATAGGCCGTGATGCCGATCGCCAGCAGGGTCTGGCTGGTGCAGATGTTGGACGTAGCCTTTTCACGACGAATGTGCTGTTCACGAGCCTGCAGCGTGAGCACGAAGCCGCGGCGGCCATCGTGGTCGGTCGTCTGACCGGAGATGCGCCCGGGCAGCTGTCGCAGGTACTCTGTTTTGCTGGCCATCAGGCCGGCCCACGGCCCGCCGTATTGGAGCGGCAAACCCAGCGACTGGCCTTCAGCGATGGCGATATCGGCACCCCAGGCACCCGGCGACTTGAGTAACCCTAGCGACGTGGCCTCTGCCACGCTCACGATCAGGAGTGCGCCACGTTCGTGGACCGCCTCGGCCAGTCCATTCAGGTCGGCAACGTGCCCAAAGACGTCGGGCTGCTGCACGACGACGCACGCCGTGTGCTCGTCTACCAGGTCGAGGAGACGTTGCTGGTGGATCCCCTCGCCATTCAGCTCGATGCTGCTGGTGACCAGGTCCACGTCGCGCGGCGACACGTACGCGTGGACCACTTCGCGCCACTGGGGGTGAACGGTGCCGGCGAGCACGACCCGTTCGCGGCGGGTCAGCCGCTGGGCCATGAGCACTGCCTCACCAACCGCCGAAGCGCCATCGTAAACCGAGTCGTTGGCCACATCCAGCCCGAGCAGCTCGCACACCAGCGACTGGAACTCGAAGGACACCTGGAGGGTGCCCTGGCTGACCTCCGGCTGATAGGGCGTGTAGGCCGTGTAGAACTGGGGTTGGCCCATGATGTGGCCCACCGCCGACGGCGAGTAGTGGTTGTAGGCGCCGCCGCCGATGAAGCACGGCCAATCGCGCACCGAGACATTGCGCGCGGCCAGTTGGCCCATGTGTCGGCTCGCCTCGAGCTCGGTGAGCGCGCGGGGTAGGTCCAGAGACGGGTGTCGGGCGTCGACCGGCACGTCCTCGAAGAGCTCCTCGACGCGCTCGATCCCAATAGTGCGCAGCATGTGCGCTCGGTCGTCGGCTGTGAGCTGGGTGAAGTCAGGCATTCTGCTCAGCGGTCCGCTCAGTAGTGATGGTGGCGCTACTGGCCAGTCTGGTCGGTGTATTGCTCAGCAGTGAGCAGCTTGCCCACCGCGGTTGTGTCCTCGGGTCGAATCTTGATCATCCAGCCGGCTTCATACGGATCGTCGTTGACGCTCTGTGGCTGATCCACCAGTTGGCTGTTGACCTCGACGACGTCGCCCGATACGGGCGCATACAGATCAGACGCCGTCTTCACGGACTCGATCACGCCGAACTGCTTGCCAGCCTCGACGCGATCGCCCACTTTGGGTAGCTCGACGTACACGATGTCGCCCAGCTGGTCCTGGGCAAAGCCAGTGATGCCTACGACGTAGTGCTCGCCCTCGGCTTTGATCCACTCGTGTTCGGTGGTGTACCGCCGATCGGCCGGGTTCGCTCCTGCTGTCATGCCTGTATTCTGGCGCGTGGCCGGGATCGGTGCGGGACAAATGGCAGTGGCACCACTTCAGCGCCGGCGGCCTTGCCCCGCATCTCGACTGCCACACTCTGGCCGACGCTGGTCAGAGCAATGGGAGCGTAGCCCATGGCAATGTTCTGCTTGAGCGTCGGCGAGAATGTCCCGCTGGTCAGGGCGCCGACCTGCTGGCCGTCCGTGAGAACAGGAAAGCCAGGCCGCGGAACGCCGCCCGGCGCAACCCGCAGACCCACCAGTCGCCTGGACGGGCCAGTGGCCTTGATCTGAGCCAGCGCCTCGCGCCCGACGAAACGCTCCTTGCCAGGATTGACTACCCAGCCAAGACGAGCCTCGTAGGGATTCGTCGTCTGGTCGATGTCGTGGCCGTACAGCGCAAAGCCGGCTTCGGTCCGCAGCGTGTCGCGTGCACCGAGCCCGCACGCGGAGGTGCCCGGACTGTCGCCGAGTGCATTCCAGGCGAGCTCGGCCGCGCCTGCATCGAGCATGATCTCGAAGCCGTCCTCGCCCGTGTAACCGGTGCGTGAGACGAGCGCTGGCCGCCCGGCGACGGTCGCCTTCAGGAACGCGTAGCCAGGCAGGGGCTCGAGATCAGCGCTACACAGCGCCTGCAAGATTGGCTGTGCGCGCGGGCCCTGCACGCCGATGAGGACCGTCTCGAGCGTCCGATCCTCGAGCTCAACCTCGAGGTGCAGCCGCTCCCGCTGCTGCTGGAACCAGTCGACGTCGGCCTCGCGATTCGACGCGTTGAAGACGAACAACACCTCGGACTTGTCCAGCACGTAGGCGATGACGTCGTCGAGGATGCCGCCGTCCGGACGGCAGATGACCGAGTAGGCAGCTTCGCCCGAGCGGATGCGCGAGAGATCGCGCGTGCAGCATTCCTGAGCCAGTGCCAGCGCGTCTGGGCCGCGCAGGTAGACGCGGCCCATGTGCGAAAGATCAAAGATGCCGCACGTCGAGCGCACGGCGTGATGTTCGGCCAGGATGCCGTCGGGATACTGCACGGGCATGTCCCAGCCGGCGAAGTCGACCATACGCGCACCCAGCCGCCGGTGCAGCGCATTCAGCGGCGTGCACAACAACGCGGTTTGAAGCAGGCTCTCGTTAGAAGGCAAAGCCCGTCCCCAAGACCCTCGTCAGTAAAGACGTTATGCGCGTGAGTTGCTCCGTAAACAGCAGCACGCCCATGCCGATGACGAGTACACCGCTCACACGCTCGATCGCAAGCATATGCGGGCGGACCCCGCGCAGGATGCTCAGCGAGCGATTGACTGCCAGGCCGGCCAGCACAAACGGGATGCCGAGGCCACATGCGTACACCATGAGCAGGGCTACGCCTTCGCCGGCAGTGTCTTGCTGCGAAGCCAGCCCCAGCAAGCCTGCCAGGAACGGCCCGACGCACGGGGTCCAACCTGCCCCGAATGCGAGTCCCATCAAGAACGCACCGGCGTAACTCGCCTGAGCGTTCGGCTTGAGCTCAGCGGCACGTGCGGTCTGGTAGAGCCACGGAATTTTCAAGACTCCCAACATCTGCAGGCCGAGAATGACGACCAGCACTCCGCCGATTTTCCACAACAGCGGCAGGTTGTGGAGCAGCGTCTGACCGAGAAGGCTGGCCGAGGCACCTAGCAGCCCGAAAATGATTGCCAGACCGAGCACGAACGCCAGCGCCTGGGTGGCGATACGAGCTCGTGCGCGGCCGTCGGCTGAGTTCAGCTCCTCGGCCGAGCGGCCGGTGATCAATCCGAGGTAGGCCGGCACCAGGGGCAAGACGCACGGCGAGGCGAACGACACCATGCCCGCTCCGAGCGCGGTTACGACGAGCAACGGGCTGAGGCCTGCGTCCGTCTGCACAAACGGCGAGTATGGCAGACAGCGCCTCCTTCAACGCCGCAGGTTACGACAACCCGGACAGCTCGCGATTTTTCTGGGTGAAGCTCTTCCACTCGTCTGGAACTGCGCTCTCGTGGAAAATGGCGTTCACCGGGCACTCAGGCTCGCAGGCACCGCACTCGATGCACTCGTCTGGGTGGATGTAGTACATGTCCTCGGCTTCGTAGATGCAGGAGACGGGGCAGACGTCCACACAGCTGGCGTTCTTGGTGCCAATACAGGGTTCGACGATCACGTAGGTCATGGCTCACTCCCGGGCTTCTTGCAGGTGGTTCGATGGCCGCTACCGGGAGTATGTGGAGGCAGGCGCCGACGCGACTGTGACCTGGGTCACATTCAGGCCAGCCGCTCGAGCGTGTTGCGGTCGAGCACATGAATGCGACCCCGTTCGAGCCGCACCGCACCCTCCTGACTGAGCGCTTTGAGCGCTCGTCCGACGACTTCGCGGCGCGAGCCAGCCATTGCCGCCAGGAGCTCCTGGGTCAGGCGCGGCGCGCTCCCGTCCTGACCCTCGAGCAGGATCTTGGCCAGGCGGCTGGTAACGTCGCGAAAGGCTAGATCCTCGACCAGCGTCAGCGCTTCGCGGAGCCGGCCAGCGAACGTCCTGACCACCGCGAGGGCAATACCTGGCCGCTCGGCTACGAATCGGACCAAGTCACGCCGCCTGAGCAAGTACAGCGTGCAGTCTTCGATGGCCTGGGCGCTGGCCGGGTTCGGGCCCTCGTCGAACACCGCCACCTCGTTGAACATGTCGCCGGGACGCAAGAGTCGCAGCACCTGTTCGCGGCCCCGCGGTGAGGTCTTGAAGAGCTTGAGCCGTCCGGCCTCTACGACGTAGAGCACCGAAGAGGCGGCACCTTCGAGCAGCAGGATCTGACCAGCTGGATAGCTGCGCCGAAACATCGCCCCGCCAAGCGCCTCCAGGTCCCCACTGGCCAGCGCCGCGAAAAAGGGCGAGCCGAGTGCCCGCAGCTCGCGAGCTGTTACGGCACGCGGCTTCTCCCGCGTAGCCAATCGTCTGGACGGCGCAGCGGGAACCGTCAGGCTGACCGGCAAGTCGCACGGATTATAGGCAGACCCCCGTCTGCCTCAACTGACTTCACGGGTATACAGTGACCGATTGTGCAAGCTGAGCCGACCCTCGTGGGACCCGTCGAGGTTGCCTTGACCGACGCCGCGTTCGGCGGAGAAGCCATCGGGCACCTGCCTGACGGTCGGGTGGTCTTCGTGCCCCGCGGACTGCCTGGGGACACGGCCCTGGTGCGACTGGTCCAGGAGCGACGCGACTTCGCTCGAGCTGATCTGGTCGAGGTGCAGCGCCCCGCAGCAGGCCGAGTCGATCCGCCCTGCCCGCACTATCAGGCTGGCTGCGGCGGGTGTAGCTGGCAGCACGCCGAATACGCCCTGCAGCTCCAGATGAAGCACGCCATCGTGGTCGACCAGCTTCGCCGCATCGGACGATTTTCGGAAAACGAGGCCGACGATCTTGCCCGGCCGACGATTGGCATGCTCGAGCCATGGCACTACCGCAATCAAGCTCGGTTCAGCGTGGGCAGAAAATACGGCGAGCTGTGCTTTACCTATCGGGCCACGCACCGTCTGTTGCGAGTGGAGCACTGCTGGATCAGCCACCCGGCCATCAACACCACGCTGGACGTGTTGCAGGGCAAGCTGCACAGTCTCGGGCGGCGCATCCACCAGGTCTCGATCCGCGTCGGAGCCAACACGGGGCAGACGCTCGTCGCGCCGGCGTTGCCTGAAGTACCGGAGGTGCCGTCCGGCCAGCCCTTCTTCGAGGAGGAATTGCTGGGCCGTCGCTTTCGCCTCCAGCCGCCGTCGTTCTTCCAGGTCAATACCCGCCGCGAGCAGCGCCCGCTTCCGTCAGCCGTCACCACGGCCTGGCTGCCCGTGGCCGCCGACGGACTCAGCATGGCCGAGCTGCTGGCGCTGCTGGTCATCGACCGCGTGCAGCCCGAGCCAGGCCAGGTCGTGGTCGACGCTTACTCGGGAGTGGGTACGTTCGCGTTGCTCATGGCGCCTCTGGTGCGCGAAGCCATCGGTATCGAAGAAGCCCGCTCGGCTGTCCGCGACGCGATCTACAACGCGCGAGACGTGCCCAATGCGCGCTTCGTGCAGGGCAAGACGGAGACGATTCTGCCGTCGATGCAGTCTGGCCTGGACAAGGCGCCGGACGCCGTGGTCCTCGACCCCGCCCGGGCCGGCTGCCACCCCGACGTCCTGCAAGCCCTGCTCAGTCTGCGCCCCCGCCGCCTCGTCTACGTCTCGTGCGACCCGTCAACGCTCGCCCGCGACCTGCGCATCCTGGTAGACGGCGGGTACACCCTCCACGAAGTCCAACCCCTCGACATGTTCCCGCAGACGTATCACGTCGAGTGCGTGGCCACGCTTACGCAGGGTAGGCAGTCGATTCTCTGAGAACAGCGGTCTGCCGAAGCGGGGCCTTACTCAGACGTGGTGCGGTTGTTCGGCTGGACCCCCGGCACGGTGATCTCGCGTTCACTCGCCTGCTGCTGCGCTTCTTCGACCATGACCGTGAGGTCGCCCCCGAATTTGTCGACCATGTTGTCCAGGACTCTTCCGCACGCATCGCACACCCCCGCGTCCTGTTGAGGAGTGCCCGGCGTTCCAACCTGGATGTGGTCGGTCACGGCTTGAACGTCGGCAGTCCCGCACAAGGCGCAGGTGGTGGCGCTTTGGGCTTCTGGCGCGTGTCGGTGCAATCGTACGATGGTCATCTGTTCCCTCCAGACGCGAGCGTGGGGGCACGTAGCATGCCAGGTCCAGCTAACCGAGCCGGCTCAGCACCCAACACGCGGCCAGCGTAGGCAAAACGGCGAAGACGTATAGACGAGCCGAAAGTAGCACACCGAAGAAGCCGGCCACGACCCACGGCAGCCAGTTCGGAACGCTCGCCTGACGCACGACGAGGTCCCCGACGCCGCTCATCAGGGCAATGCTGGGCACGCTGGCCATGGCCAGCCGCGGCAACGCCGACCAGCTTGGAAGCGTGAGCAAGATCAGGACGCCCCAGGCAACCAGAGTTGCCATCGGAGAGTGGCCCAGAAGCGGGTCGAGACGTCCCGTGGCGAGGGCAAACGCGGTGACGCCGACTGGCGGCAGCAAACAGGTGACGAGCACATCCTGGCCTCGGTCTCCTTCCCATTCGTATGGGCCTGGTAGCAGGTAGTACGCGGCAACCAGGACCGAGAAGGGCCCGCGCAGCTCGCCACGCGTCCTCAGGTCGTGTGCCGCTGCCGCTGTCCACGCTGGCGCTGTCCAGGCTGGCGGGGCCTGGGCTGCTTCCGATTCGGTGAATGGTGCCTCGTAGACGACGCCCGAGCTATGCGACTGAGCGGCATCCCACGGTTGCGAACGAGGCGGGGCACCGCCGCCTATGCTCCGCATGGCGTCATACCTTCGCCGTTGAACCGGGTCACCCAGCACGCTGTGGGCCTGGTTGATGAGTTTGGCGCGCTCGTGATGCTGTGCGGCCAGCTCAGCGTCTGTTCCAGCGACGTCCGGGTGGTGCTTCTTCATCAGCTGGCGGTAAGCAGCTTCGATGATCTCCTGATCCGCGTTGGGTTGAACCTGCAAGACGGAGTAGAAGTCAGGCACGGGGTCGATACAGCCAGAACCCCGCCCGCTGGCCCCCGGGAAGGTAATTGTCGCGCAGCGCGGCGCGCAGAGCCAGTGTCCAGCGGGTGCCCTGCACCGAGCCGTCCAGCGGATGCATGAGCGCAACGAGAGAGAAGCGGCGTGCAGCCACGGCGTCGAGGATTGGCTGTTCTGACCATTGGCCCTCGGCCAGCAGCAGCTGGAAGATCTGGAACTCGAACTGGATCGGCTTTCCGGCGGCCACGGCCAGCCCGGAGTTGTCGGTGAGGAGATCGCCACTTTCGCGCGCGATCTCGTCCACGAAGTCGGCCTGGATGCGCAGCGGCGCTGAGCCACCGTCCCCGACGAGCGACAGATACCGAGGCGAAGGCGGATGCAGCAGCTCAGCCAGGTTCACGCCAGCCTCGGAAGCCGTGGCCTGGTAGGCAGGCACCGCTATGCAAAGCGACCCCGCCACCACCATCGGCGCAATCAGACGCGCCTGAGGCCAGTAAGTCAACCGGTGGCTGGCCAGCGCCAGACACGCCGCGATCGCCGCGCTCAGCTCGAGCCAGTAATTGGACGAGGCACCGAGTTTCGCCAGGCTCGGTAGGCTGGCGAGACCGGCGAACAAATACAGCCGCCAGACGCGCTCGCCCCGTGCCGCAGGCAGCGTGAACGAGGCCAGCGCGGCCAGCACGGGCAGGCCGTTGTACTGCAGGAAGCCCCCCGCCAGGGCCGAGAAGGTCACGCTGTCCGGCTCATTGCCGTTCGCGACCACCGTATGCCAGAGAAACCAGCCATGCGTAAGCCATTCCGCAATCGCGACTGCGACCAGGCCGCCACCACCGACAATCGCCCCAAAGCGAAGCAGCTTTGCCCGGCACGGCCACAGGGTGATGGCAACCGCGAGAGGCGCAGCCACGTACGTCTGCTTGGTCAGTCCAGCCAGCAGAAAGAGGACGCCGGCGACCGATACGCGGCCGGCGGTTGCGCAGGCCAACCCACACAGCGTCAGGCAGAGTGCGAGTGCGTCGACCCGGTGCAGCGGCGCCCAGAGCATGGCGGTCAGGTTCTGGGTCAGAAAAAATCCGGCGGCGAGCAGGCCGACCCACCAGCGGGTCGTCAGTAGCTTGAGACTCCAGACCAGGGCCAGCGTGCCGACGAACGTCGCCACGATCGAGACGGCGCGGCCGAGGGTATAGCCAGTGTCACCAACCACACGCTGCAGCGCACCGACGACCACGTAGTACAGGGGCGTATACGCAATGTGCATGATCGGCAGCTGATCCGCGGGCGAGTACAGGCCCTCGCCTCGGGCCACCCTTCGGGCGCCGTCGAGGAGCCATGACTCGCCATAGGTGAACTCTTCGGCTGAAGCCGCCAGGCGGCCGGCGGCGCTCAAGAGGAAGAGCACCAGGTACAGTGCGATCACGCCGGCGACGAGCGCCCACAGCGTGGCAGCGACTGCCGTCTGCGGACGGCGCTCAGCACCCATCGAACGCCGACCGATCGTACCTGAGGCCGCCGACGCTACACTGCCTGGCACACCTTATGACGAGCCTGGTGCTAGCGTCGGCTTCGCCCCGCCGCCAGGCCCTGGTTCGGCTGCTCGGTGTGTCATGGCGGACGGCACCTGCGGCTATCGACGAAGCGCGGTACGTCCTGCCCGACCCGTTTGTGGGTGCGTTGCATGTGGCGGCGGCCAAAGCGCGCGCTATACAGCCAGCCAGCGGCGAGGTCATCGTCGCCGCCGACACGCTCGTGGTGGCAGACGGCGAACCTTTGGGTAAGCCAGCCGATGCGGCGCAGGCACGCGCGATGTTGCGCCAGCTTCGCGGACGACTCCACGTTGTCGTAACAGGGGTGGCGCTCCGAACAGCGCGCGACCAATGGTGGGGTGGTGTCGTCTCAACCCTGGTGGCGGTGCGTGACTACACCGACCCAGAGATCGAGGCGTACGTCGAGCGCGGCGAGCCCTTCGACAAAGCAGGCGGCTATGCGATTCAGGACACCCCTTTTCGGCCGGTCGAACACGTTGACGGGTGCTATCTCAACGTGGTCGGGCTGCCGCTGTGCACGGTAGCCGCCGGTCTGGCAACCCTGGGGACCGACGTCGACAGACCCGTGACTATGGCGCCACCCTGCGGCTATTGCCGGAGCGGCGCAAAGCTGGTCGCGATCGGCTGAGCAGGCTGAGCGCCTTCGTGCTGGTACTGCCCGGCGTACCCAGCCCGGGCTGCCTCAGTAAGTCGAAACAGCACCAGCTGCACGATTCGCGCGCCCCGCTGCAGCCGCACGCCGAACGGAGTCGTCACCGCGAGGAGTCCCTCAGCACGTCCCGTATAGCCCGCGTCCCAGACCGCGGTCGGCACGTGACAACCCATCCGCAGCAGGCTCGAGCGCGGAAAGCACAATCCGCCGCAGTCGAGCGGCAGAGCCACCGACTCGGTGTATCGAATGCCGTAAGTGCCGATACCCAGCTCGAGCCAGCCGTCGGCATCGAACTGGAGCTCGTCGCGAGCTGGCAGGCGCCGATCGGTGGAAGACTTGCCAAGTGTGCCTGCCCCGGCGAAGCGCCACACAGCGTCGAGCGACAGGTCCACGCCGTTGGGCTGGACGTGTTCTTGTTCGGCCACCGCATTCGGCAGCCCGACCATCTGCGTGCGTCGGATCTCGTCTCCGGCGAGCACGCCGGCTACGCTTTGACTTTGGTTTTTTCTGTTGGCGGCTCCTCGCGGAGCATGGCCCGCCAGGCGATGTCCGCCACTCGTCGCGCGACAACACTGCCAAGGGCCATGAACACCGACAGCAGCCCTGCCCAGACAAACTTCTTGATCACTCCCGATTGGCCCCTTTTCTTCGCGTTTTTCTTGAGCGGCTCCACCTTTGCGTCGCTAACGCGAACGTAACCGCCGTCCTCCGGATCCAGCTTCAAGAGGAGGCCGTGCTGCCACGCGCTCCCGAGCTGTCGCCGCGACTCGTCGACGCCTTCTCCGAGGCGGTCGACGCGCCCAGACAGCTCGTCGCGGACGTTCCGCACGCCACGCTTCAATCGGTTCTGCGGTTTTCGTCGTTCACGCAGATTGTTGACCAGCGCGTACGCGCCATAGGCTAGGGCGCCGGCGGCTACGACGCCCCCCACGCCGAGCAGCGTGGGATTGTCGCGCGCACGTTCAACGACGTCCACGCGGGCACGGTCAACGACGTCCACGCGGGCACGGTCAACGACATCCACGCGGGCTCGGGCAGAGGTCAGGCGCGCATCGGCACTGGCCATGCCGCGTAGGCCGCCGCGGACTCGGCGTTCGATTTCTTCTATGGCGGCGCTCATATCGCCGCGTAGGCGAGTTATCTCTCGCTCAGTGTCCGCAGGTGTCGCACCCATTCGAGATCCTCCTTGAGCGTTTCTCGCGTGCGAGGCAGCGGCGGCCAGATCGCCGTAGCCTGGCTGATGCCCAGCCGGATGAATCGCGTGTAGGCGAAGTAGGCCGCCGCTGCCGGTACCAGCACGCCCAGCAGCCAACCGACCCATGCCAGGGACTGCGTACCCACAGGCGTCGGAAAGCTGATCATGCCGAAAAGCCAGTTGAAGAACCAGATGAACGCCGTCCAGGCCCAGATCACCAGCAACAGCCCCGCGGCGATGGCGATCCCCGCTCCAATCGCAAGCCGCTTGAGGGAGCCGATGACTTCGTCTTTAGCCTCGCCGACCTCCTGCTTGGCTAGCTCGATCTGTCGATCGGCGAGGTCGGAGACATCGTTGATCAGTCGTCCGAACAGCTCGGGGAATGGTGCGTGGGGCAGCGGTCGGTCGTGCGCGGGATCGGGCCCAGCGCGAACATTCGATCCCACGTGTGAACCTCCGACGAGAATTTCCAAGATCAAAGCACTCCGCGTGCCATCGCCAGTGTATCGGCTAGCCGATCAACGTGGCTTGGCGATGACGATCAGCCGATCCGAGAATTCGCGTGTCGCTGAGTCGAACGTTCCGCCGCAGGTAATCAGGGTGAGCGTTTCATCAGGTGTGGGATCCATCACCGAGGTGTCGGACGGAGGCACCAGCTTGACCGTTTCCACTTGAAAGGCGTGCTCGCGGGCCAATTCGTCCCAGACGTCGATCTGGTCGCCGAGGTCGAGCTGGTACAGGAACCGAAAGACGTTGCCCTCACTCAGCGTTACGACGTGTCCGGCGATGACCGCGTTGCCAGCCACGCCAAGCTTCGAGGTGCGGTCCCCGTAGTGCACCGCGACAAAGGGCAGCGTCTCCCAGACTGAATCGCCGTTGGCATGCTGGACGATTCCGCCCTGCTCGACAACCGTGTCGACTTTGATGGCAGGAATGGCCAGCCGCACGGCATAGCCGCCGCTCGGCGGCAGGGTCGGCTGAGGCACGGGCGTGCCAGCACGTATCCCTTCAACGGGCGACACCGTCGGAACCACGGCCGGCACGGCAGTTACGGTCGCGAAAGCCGTTGGCAACGGAGTCAGCGTGAGCGTCGGCGCCACGGGAGCCGAAACCTCGCGGGACTCGCCCCCGGCGCGCTGTAACGCAACCGGCTCAGGCACCGTCACCCGACTACCCGGCGCCAGTCCAAACTGCCACAGGAGGCCGTAGCCGATCGCGCACACCCCGAGCGCGAGCAGGAGCGTGCCGAGCCGAGCCATAACCGAGTACGGCTACAAACCCGACGGCGTCGCGGATACTGCGACTGGCGGAGGGGTGGGGCCGTCGACGACCGTGAGCTGACGTCCAAAGCGCTTGCGCAGCGCTTCTTCAACGGGCGGCGAGACGGAGCCGGGCACGATCATGCCGCCCAGCGTGGCCGTCTCACGGACGAAGCTGCTGGACAGATAGACATATTTAGCGCTGGCGAAGAGCAGCACCGTCGGCAGGCGCGGCGACAGGGCCTGGTTCATGAGCGCGAGGCCGATTTCGTGGTCGGCGTCGGCGTACGGGCGCATGCCGCGGACGAGCGCGCAGGCGCCGAGGCTTTCGGCGTAAGGTGCGATGAGCCCGTGAAATGCAGCCACCCGCACCCGTCTGCGCACGCTCTCAGTCAGCGAGGCATCGATCATTGCCACCCGTTCTTCAGGCGAAAAGAGCGGGCCTGCCTTGTTCGGGTTGAACGATACGAGCACCAGCAGCTGGTCGAAGATGCGCAGCGCGCTCTCGATGATTTCGAGGTGGGCCATCGTCGGCGGGTCGAAGACGCCCGCATAGACCGCCAGACGTGAGGTTCGATCGGGCACGGAGAGGTCGGACATGCTGCTTACCTGCTCACCAAGGCGAAGGAGTCCTCCGAGTTCTAGTTACACGCTACTCTCATGCGCGGTTCGTTGCTCGCCTTTGAGACGCAAACTTATACTCCCCGCCGCACACTACAGTTGGGTGCGAGTATGAATTTCAACACATCTCAACCCAAGGGTGACTGCGCGTGATTCGCGTTGAACACCTGACCAAGAACTACGGAGCTCGAGTGGCGGTCGCGGACGTCACCTTCGACGTCGGCCAGGGTGAGGTCCTCGGCTTCCTGGGCCCCAACGGCGCAGGCAAAACGACGACCATGCGCATCCTGACTGGCTATCTGCCGCCTTCAGGCGGGCGGGCCGAGGTGGAAGGGTTCGACGTAGCCACGCAGTCGCTGCAGGCGCGGGGCAAAATTGGCTACTTGCCTGAGACGGTGCCGCTGTATCCCGACATGACCGTGCGCTCGTACCTCGACTTCATGGGCAAGATCAAGAACGTCAAGATCCGCCGACGCGAAGTCGACCGTGCCATGGACAAGGCGCGCATCGCTGACCGCGCAAGCGATCAGATCGGCAAATTGTCGAAGGGCCTGCGCCAGCGAGTCGGGCTCGCCCAGGCGCTCCTCGGCGATCCGCCAGTGCTCATCCTGGACGAGCCGACGAGTGGTCTCGACCCGAAGCAGATCATCGAGGTCCGCAATCTGATCAAGTCGCTCGGCGGCGAGCACACCGTCATCTTGAGCACGCACATCCTGCCGGAGGTGGCGGCGACGTGCTCACGGATCGTCATCATCTCGAATGGCCGTGTTGTGGCCGAAGATACACCCGACAATCTCGGTCGGCGTCTGGAAGGCGCGCAAAGCATCGCCCTGACCGTGCGCGGACCTCGCGACCAGGTTACCCAAACAATCAAGCGCGTCCCGCATGTGCTGGGTATTCAGGCTGAGAGCGACGGCCACTTTACGGGCAGCGAGCTGGCCACATTCACTGTGCAGTACGAGGTCAACGCGGACGTCCGCGAGTCCCTGGCCAGGGCTGTCGTTACCGGAGGCTTCGGCCTGGTCGAGCTACGCGCGGCCCATCTCAGCCTCGAGGAGATCTTCCTCCAGTTGACGACAGCTGACACGGCCGAAGCTGAGGTGGGGTCTTGAAGAACGTGTGGGCGGTCGCTGCGCGCGAGCTGCGCAGCTATTTTCTTTCGCAGCTGGCGTATCTCGTCATCGCCATCTTCCTGGCTGGCGCAGGCGTGCTCTTCTGGCTCATTCTGCAGGGCAACCGTGAGGCCTCACTGCGAGGCCTGACTCAAAATCTCAGCGTCTTGTTCCTTTTTCTCATCCCGATGGTCAGCATGCGCCTGTTCGCCGAAGAGCAGCGCACGGGGACCATCGAGCTCCTGCTGACGAATCCGGTGCAGGAGTGGGAGATCGTGCTCGGCAAGTTCCTGGGATCGATGCTGCTGGTTCTGGTAATGCTGGCCCTGACGCTTCTTTTTCCGTTGTTTCTGTTCCTGTTTGGCAATCCCGACCGCGGCCCTATGGTGGCTCAGTACGTCGGCGTCATCCTGCAGGGAGGCGCCTTCCTCGGCGTCGGGCTGTGGGCATCCAGCCTCACTGAAAACCAGATCGTGGCTGCCGTGCTGTCGTTTGTCTTCCTGCTGGTGTTATGGCTGAGCGACAGCCTGGGTCATGCGCTTGGTGGGACCATCGGGGCCATCGTCAGCTACACGAGCATCATCAATCACTTTCAAAATTTCTCGCAGGGCGTGATCCAGAGCAACGACGTCATCTATTACCTGACGCTGGTCCTGGCCGGGATCGTGTTGAGCACGCTGTCCCTGCAGTCGAGGAGGTATCGCTAGCCCATGGCAGCTCCGTCGACGCGCTCACGCGGATTCTCCACAAACGCGCTGCGCGTGCCCCTGGTAGCGCTGGGTCTCTTCGCGCTCTTCGCTGGCGCGGTCGCTGGCATCGTCGGTGGACTGCCCGAGATGACGCCGAGGATTCTGTTCGCGATAGGTGTCCTGCTGATCGGGATCTATGTCGCACTCGACCCCGAGGATGTATGGTCGAAGCTGAGCGGGCGGGGGGCCGTGTATTCGGGCAACACCCTGGCCATCGCCGCCGCTGCGCTGGTGATCCTGGGACTGGCGAACGTCCTCGCCTCACGCTATCAATCCAAGATCGATTTCACCGCCAACAAGCAATTCACGCTGTCGGACCAGAGCACGAAAATCGCGCAGGCGTTGTCTGGACCCGTCAAAGTGACGGGCTATTTCACCAACAGCACGGACGCCCAGCGCAGAACTGACTTTCAGACGCTGCTCAGCGACTATGCCTCCAGGTCAGACGGCAAAATCACGTACGAGTTCATCGATCCCGAGGCGCGACCTACCGAAGCCATAGCCGCGGGCATCACCGCCTCGGGCACAAGCGTTTACCAGATGGGCGACAAGAAGCAGCAGAGCACGGGTACTACCGAAAATGACATCAGCACGGCTCTGGTAAAGCTGGAACGCCCCAGCAAGAAGGTGTACTTCTCGACCGGCCACGGTGAGCGCTCGCTGGATGGGGTTGCCCAACCAGACTACAGCACGATCAAGCAGGGCCTCGCCGGCGACAGCTTTACGGTGGCCACACTCAATCTCCTCAGCGCGCACGCGGTTCCGGACGATGCAGACGAGGTCGTCATCGGCGGTCCCACCAATCCGTTCTTGCCGGAGGAGCTCGACGCCTTGAAGGCGTACGCCGACGGCGGAGGCAAACTGATACTTCTGGTCGGGCCGCAGTCGAAGACTGACCTGAGTGGACTGCTCGACAAGTACGGCGTGGCATTCGCTGGCAACGTCGTCATCGATCCAGCCAAGAGCGCGCAACAGGATCCGCGCTTCGTGGCTATCGACAGCTATGGTTCCCACGCGATCACCAAGGATCTGCGAGAGCTCACGTTCTTCCTGGTGTCTACGAGCATTACCTACCCCGCGCCGCCCGCCAGCGGGGGCGCGACGGTGACGGTGTTGGCGCAATCAACCGATCAGAGTTGGGGCAGCAGCAACTTGCAGCAACTTCAGCCGAAACAGGATTCCGATCCGAAGGGCCCGCTCGCGCTGGCTGTGGCTATCGACGCGGCGGGTGGGGCCAGTAGTAGCGCCACCCCGGCCGCGGGTGCTGCCAGAGGCCGGATCGTGCTGATCGGAGCGCCGGACATGATCTCGAATTTCGCCATCCAGCAAGTCCACGGCAACCAGACATTTTTCCTGAACGCCGCGAACTGGGTGGCCGAACAGGACGCCCTCATCAACATCCGGCCCGCGGACACAACGCCGCGCACCATGACCCTCATCGGCTGGCAGATGAACCTGATCGCTCTTTCGAGCGCGGCTCTGCTGCCCCTGGCCGTCCTGGCGACTGGCGCGGCGGTGTGGTGGACACGCCGCTGAGCAGCCGTAAAGCCTCCCGATGAACCTGCGCATCACAATCGGATTTCTTGTGGTTGCCCTGGCTATGGGCGCACTGGTGCTCGGTCTGGACCGATTCAATATCGGGCCGACCACCACTGCCAACGCGACGGCCACCACCACTGCCACGCAGCAGCCGCAAATTTTTCAGTTCGACGACCAGAAAGTGAACGTCATCGAATTGCATCAAGCCGACAAGGCGGTACGCGTCGAAAAGCAGCCTGATGGCTGGCTGGTGGCCGGCACGACGGACCGGGCCAACCGATCGTCGTTCACCAGCCTGATCTCGCGCATGAGCCAGTTGAAGGCGACGCGGGCCGTCGCGAACCCCGGCGCGGACCTCTCACAGTACGGGTTGGACACGCCCGCGAAGTCCGTCGTTGCTCAGTTGGACGACGGCACGCGCTATGAGCTCGACCTGGGCGGCAAGACTCCGGTGCAAAGCGGCACCTACGCCAAGAAGTCGGATGCCGCCGATATTTACGTCATCGCCGATCAGCTCAGTACCGATGTTGATCGACTGGTCACCGATCCAAAGGAGCCGCCGACTCCGACGCCGCTGCCAGCAACCCCAATCCCGCCCCCCGCGCCGGACACGACCCCGACGCCCGTCCCTGGAGCGTAGAAAGATGCTCGACTGGCACCAGTCGTGCAGTACAGTTGGAGCCGAAGGTGGTCACTGACGACCATCCATCAGACGCCCACGATGGTGTGAGGCACATGTGTTCTACTCGCCAGGTCTCGACCAGCTCGATCCAGCCATGCTGGCGTTCGTCAAATGCCACGTCACCTCCGCCGCCAAGTGGGAAATTCTGCGGATCCTCGCCAGCAACGACGGAGCGTGGCTTCAGGCCGATCAGCTCGCTAGAAGTAGCCACCGACAGCCAGCCTCGCTGAGCCAGGCACTCGCAGAACTGGCTGCCGATGGAGTCCTCGAAATGCAGGCCGCGGCAGCTCCCGCCGAAGCTCGGTACCGTCTGCCAGCCGACGAGCCAACGTCGGTGGTGCTGCACAGGCTGATCGAATCGGCAACCCACAGCCTCGAGCTGCGTGCGATCATAGCGGCTCACCTGCAGCACGTGCGGTAGGCGGGGCTGCCGGTGCGCTCGACGGCAGTCGTTTGAGTCCCCATTCGGCTGCCTCGCGAACCATCGGCTCTGGGTCTTCGGCTAGCGCGCGCTCGAGCGCCGGGCGACCGCCAGCGTCGGCCTGATTTCCCAGCGCCAGCGCTGCATTGCGCGCCAGGCCGCGGCGCTTGGCACGCTTGATTGGCGTTCCGCGGAATCTTTGACGGAAGCCCTCATCGTCGAGCGCCAGAACCTGCTCGAGGTCGAGTCGCGTGCCCTCGCGAGGTTCGAATGCCGCCCAGCCGCGGGGGCGGCCGCGCGACGAGGCGTTGTACGGGCACACCTCCTGGCAGATGTCGCAGCCAAAGACCCACTGGCCTAGTTTGGGGCGCAGGTCGGGCTCGATCGGACCGCGGTGCTCGATGGTCAAGTAGGCGATGCAGCGCTCCGCGGCCAGGTGGTACGCCTCGTCCAGGGCGTCGGTGGGGCAAGCGTCGATGCACAGGCGGCAGGAGCCGCAATCCTTGGTGAGCGTGCGGTCGGGTTCGAGGTCGACGTCGGTGAGCAGGGCACCGAGGAAGACGTACGAGCCGATCGAGGTGAGCAGGTTCGTGTTCTTGCCTCGGAAGCCGAGGCCTGCTCTCACCGCTGCATCGCGTTCGACCAGCGGGCCGCTATCGACAAAGATGCGCGTCTGAATCTCGCGTGCAGCGCGCTCGGACAGAAAAGCCGCCAGGAGCCGCAGCCGCGCCTTGAGCGCATCGTGGTAGTCCCCGCCCCAGGCGTAGCGAGCCATGCGGCCGCCGCGGCCTTCTGATGGCTCGTCGGTGCGGTACGAGACGCCGACCACGATCAGCGAGCGGGCGTCAGGCAACAAGTCCCGGGGGCGCGTCGCCAGTCGCGTTCGAGCTGCATTGAGCCACGCCATCTCACCCTGGTGGCCCTCGTCGAGCCAACGCGTTATGTCGAGCTCTGCCTGCGGAAACGGCTCGGGGCTGGTGATCCCGATCAGGTGGAAGCCTACTTCACGAGCGTAGGCCTTTAGCTCAGCGCTCAGCATTCGGCACTCAGTCGCGAAGCGAGAGTACCGCCATGAACGCCTCTTGCGGGATCTCGACCTGGCCGACGCGCTTCATGCGTTTTTTGCCCTCGGCTTGTTTGTCGAGCAGCTTCCGCTTGCGGCTGATGTCACCCCCGTAGCACTTCGCCAGCACGTTTTTGCGCATGGCGCGGATCGTCTCGCGGGCAATGATCTTGCCGCCAATTGCCGCCTGCAGAGGCACGTCGAACATCTGCCTCGGGATCAGCTGGCGCAACTTGTCGATGAGCGTGCGCCCCTGGTGATACGCCTTGTCCTGGTGGATGATCATGCTCAACGCATCCACAGGCTGCCCATTGACGAGTACGTCAAGTTTCACCAGCTCTGATGAGCGGTATTCGGCAAAGTGGTAGTCGAGACTGGCATACCCCTGCGTGCGCGTCTTGAGCTGGTCGTAGAAGTCGACGATCAGCTCGGCTAGAGGCATCTGGTAACTCAGCAGCACGCGCTGCTCGTCGACGAACTCCATCTTGCCAAAGGTGCCGCGGCGAGCTTGAACGAGCTCCATGATAGGCCCGATATAGCGGCTCGGGGCGATGATGGACAGGTCCAGCCACGGTTCTTCGACGCGGTTGAAGGTACCCGGCGTCGGCAGGTCGGCCGGGTTCTCGACGTCCCGCATCGAGCCGTCCTGCATGTAGACGTGGTATTCGACGCTAGGCGCGGTAATGATCAACTCGAGGTTGTACTCGCGTTCGAGCCGCTCCCGAATGATCTCCATGTGCAGCATGCCTAGGAAGCCGCAGCGAAAGCCGAAACCAAGCGCCATAGAGCTCTCGGGCTGGTAGATCAGCGAGGCATCGTTGAGCTTCAGCCGCTCGAGGGCCTCACGCACGAGGGGGTATTCGTCGCCGTTGGTCGGGTAGAGGCCGGCGAAGACCATTGACTTCGCCGGCTGGTAGCCCGGCAATGCCTCAGCAGACGGTCGGGCAACCGAGGTGATGGTGTCGCCCACGCGCACGTCGGCTACATCCTTGAGGCCAGTGGCGATGTAGCCGACTTCACCCGCTTGCAGACTGTCGATGGCGAGCATGGTCGGGTGGAAGATGCCCACTTCGACCGCCTCGCTGCGCACCCCATTGGACATCATGCGGACCGGCTCGCCAGCCCGCGCAGAACCGTCGATGAACCGACAGTAGGCGATCACGCCTTTGTAGGCGTCGTAGTGCGAGTCGAAGATCAATGCGCGAAGCGGAGCGTCGCGGTCGCCGCCTGGCGGGGGAATCCGCCGAACGACCGCCTCGAGGATCTCGTCCACGCCAATGCCTTCTTTGGCCGACGCTAGGATGCAGTCCTCGGCTGGCAGACCGATGACGCGCTCGATCTCCTCGCGCACCACCTCTGGCTGAGCGCTAGGCAGGTCGATCTTGTTGATGATGGGAATGATCTCGAGGTTGTGCTCGATCGCGAGATACACGTTGGCCAGCGTCTGCGCCTCGACGCCCTGGGCGGCGTCGACGACCAGCAATGCGCCCTCACAAGCCGCCAGAGCCCGCGAGACTTCGTACGTGAAGTCGACGTGGCCGGGTGTGTCGATCAAGTTGAACTGGTAGACCTCACCGTCGGCCGACCGATACTGCATGCGGACGGCCTTGGCCTTGATCGTGATGCCCTTCTCGCGCTCGAGATCCATAGCGTCGAGCACCTGGGCCATCATGTCACGCTGGGCGAGGGTACCCGTACGTTCGAGGAGCCGATCGGCGAGCGTAGACTTGCCGTGATCGATATGCGCGATGATGACGAAGTTGCGAATGTTTGCTTGCTCCACGGCTCTCGGACCAGAGCCTAACACGGTGCTACCCTGAGTCATGGACCCTCGTCGCTGGCTGAGCCCAGCCGTCTTGCTCCTGGTCGTGGCGTGTCAGGCGCCCACCTCACCGACACCGACACCGACTGCCCCCACGGTCGGACCGGTGACGCCCCCGGGTGCGCCGCCTGCAGCGGCGGCCGCGACTCCTCCGGCCGTCAGCGCCGGCCGCGTCGAGGCGCTCAACGCAGCCAACGCTGCCTTCGCCAGCGGCAAGCTGAAAGATGCGGCGGCTCTGTACGAGCGCGTTGTGAACACGCCCGCGGACGCGTCCGAATCCGAGCTTGCCGCCCGAGCAATCACTGACTTCGCGCGGTTCCGCGGCATGGTCACGCTCCTGGCCGACGGCCGCGAGGACGAGGCGCGTGCGTACCTGGCCGCGCTGCAGCAACAAGACCCGGCTGCGCCGCTGGCTCGCCTCGCCGATCAGCTCTACAACCAGTATGGAATGGTCGGCCAGTTGCGGGGCGCATGCGCCCAGCTGCAACCTCAGGTAGCCACCCAGGCCGGCCCAGCCCTGGCTACGCTGCAAGCTCTCGGGCTGACCAACGTCGACGCTACCAACTTGTGCAGCGCGCCCCAGGCTTAGGCGTACATGCCGCGCCAATCGTTGAGCCGAACGCGCAAGACGTCGGAGAGCATGCCGAGGGTGTCGCCCACCGGCGCGACGCGGCTGTTCTGTTTGTGCTCCCAGTGCAACGGCACGACGCGAATGGCGAACCCGAGACGGCGGGCCAGGTACAGGACCTCGACGTCGAAGCCGAAGCCGTCGATGCGCTGGCGACTGAACACCGCGCGTGCCGCCTCAGCCGTGAACGCCTTGAACCCACATTGCGAGTCCTCGATGCCTGGAACGGCCAGTGTCTGGACGACGTGGTTGAACACGCGGCCCATGAGGTGGCGGTAGGCAGGCTCGCCGCGCCTGCGCGCACCCTGCCCTTCGCGTGAGCCGATCACCACCGGACTCGACTCGCCGACGAGCCGCAGAAAGCGCCCGAGGTCTTCCACCGACCAGGAAAGATCGGCGTCGGCGAACAGGACGACGCTTGCATGGGCTGCCAGGACTCCGGTCCGAACGGCACGGCCTTTGCCGCGAGCGTCAGTACGCAGCAGTCGCAGTTGAGGAAAGGTAGCGCTCGCCTGCAGAACGACAGCCGAGGTGGCATCTCGAGAGCCGTTGTCGACGACGATCACCTCGCAGTCGAGGTGTTCGCGGCGGATGAAGGCATCGATCTCGGCCAGCGTGTACGGCAGCCGCGCCTGCTCGTTGTAGGCGGGTATCACCAGCGACAGGGCCGGGCTCACGCCAGGCCCGGGCTCGGCCTCAGCAGCGCGTAGACCGACTCGTCGGATACACGTCGCCGTCGCTGTATGGCTGGACGATCCGCCAGGTGGACTGGCAACCCAGCCAACCCGCTGAGCTGGCCGCGCAGTGTCGCTCGGGCAGCGGCCCCGCGCCACGCTCGAAGCGCCTCGGCTGCCCGATGCGCTTGATACCCGAGGATGTCTGGCAGCATTCGCAGCATCAGGCTGGTCGGCAGGTTTTTGGCCAGCAGACGGATCAGATTGCGGCCGTTGTAGAAGGACGCCAGGACCCCGCCGCCGGTCGCACTGCCAACGTGGTACACGCGCGCCAGGGGCTCGTAGTGGCAGCCCCACCCGAGCAGTTGGCCACGAAAGGCCAGGTCGACATCTTCCAGGTACATGAAGAAAGCCTCGTCGAGTAGCCCTGTGTCCGCAAGCATCGCCCGGCGGTACGCTGCCGCGCCGCCCATGGCGCCGAAGACCGGTCCAGGCTCATTCCAGGCCTCGGCGTCCGGCTGCCCGGCCCCTCGCTGGCGGGCAGCACCATCCCGACAGAAGTCGTCTCCAGCGCTGTTGATCGTACGTCCGTCGGAAAATAGCACTTTGCTGGCGACCGATCCGATGGCTGGACGCCTGGCGAGGGCTTCCACGCAGATCGCCACCCAGTCCGACTCAGCCTGGGCATCATTGTTCAGCAGACACAACACGTCGCCGCGGGCTGCCCGCAAGCCGGCGTTCACGTTGCCGGAAAAGCCAGCGTTCCGCCGCAGACGCAACAAGCGCACGCTCGGGTAAGCACTCTCCAGAAGCGCCTGCGTGCCGTCAGTCGAGGCACCGTCGGCGACGATGACCTCGAGATTGGGATATGACTGCCCCATCAGCGAATCGAGGCATTCGCGCAGCAGGTGCGCCCCGTTCAGGGTCGGCACGATTACCGACGCGAGCGGCGCCACCACACCAGGGCCTCTCCCACCAGAAAAAGTGATCCGGTTACCAGCACCAGATCGTCGCTTGAAGCAGTAGCCAGGGCTGTCTGCAACGCGGTCCCCAGGTCGGCATGCACAGACACCTGGGCGCTTGCCGAAGTGGCGCGTACAAGCCGCTCGAGCTCAGCCGGAGCCGCCGAGCGTTCGTGGCGAGATCGTGTCAGGTAGACAGTGGGTTCCGACGGCTTCGAAAAAAACGCCTCCAGGAGGCCTGAAGCATCCTTGCCCTCGCTGACGCCGACGACGAGATGCAGACGTTGGAACCGAAAAATACGGTCGATGGCCGTCCGCAGCGCCTCCGCCGAGGCGGCGTTGTGGGCGCCGTCGAGAACCAGCAGCGGCTGCTGCGACAGAACCTGCAATCGCCCGGGCCAATCGACGTCGGCCAGACCTGCCTGAAGCGCCGACCTGGCAACGTTGAAGCGCGGCTCGGCCCTTCCGAGCGCGTGCAGCGCCGCCACGGCGGCGGTGGCGTTGTCGCGCTGATGATCACCCAGTAGACCTATCCTGACACTCAGCGGCTCGAACCCAGTGTGGGTCGAGGTGATGCGGATGGGGTCCAGCGGCAAGTTGCCGGCCGTCTCGGACCACACCCACTCGCGGCCGACCTCCTCGAGGCGGGTGCCCAAACCGCGCGCCTCGCGCTCGACCGCGACGCGGGCCTCGTCGACCTGCGGCGCCAGCACACCTGGTCGGCCAGCCCGCAGGATGCCAGCCTTGTGCCAGGCTATCTCAGACAGTGTGCCGCCGAGGGTCGGGGTGTGGTCGTAGCTGATCGGGGTGATCACCGAAACTAACGGCTCCAGCAGGTTGGTTGCATCGAATCGACCTCCCGTGCCGACTTCGACGACGGCCAGGTCGATCTGGTCGGTCGAGCCGCGCCCGAAATACAGGAACGCAAACGCGGTGCCGACTTCGAAGGTCGTCGGCTGGCCGAGCGCCGGCGTGAGCGTGTCGACAGCGCGGCGAATCGGCTCGGCCAGAGCCAGGACCGCATCCACGCTGATTGGCATGGCATTGATGCAGGTGCGCTCGCGCCAGTTGACCAGGTGTGGCGACGTGTAGCGTCCCGTGCGCAACCCCTGCGCCTGGAGGCAAGCGGCCAGCATGGCCACCGTGCTGCCTTTGCCTTTCGTGCCGGCCACCAGCACGGACGGAAAGGTGCGCTCAGGGTGATCGAGGCCCGCAAGCAGCGCGTCCATGCGATCCAGCTTGGTGGCTCTTTGCGTGGACATCTGCTCGACCGTGCGTGGTCGCGCCGAAAATGACCAGACCCATTCGAGTACGGCTCGGTATTTTCGATCAGGCTCGTGTGCATCCGGTGGTAGACTGGAGGAACTACCCACGGAGGCCCGCTGCTGCTTGGCCACCTCCACGCGCAAGCGCTACCTGATTATTGGCAATGGTGCATCCGGCACTTATGCTGCCGAGACGATTCGAAAAACCGACACCGAGGGGGACATCACCCTCCTCACCAACGAGCCGTACCCGCTTTACAACCGCGTCGCCCTGCCGCCGTTCCTGCGGGACGAGGCGAGACGCGAAAAGGTCTTTCTGCGGACGCCCGAACAGCACGAGCAGAAGGGTATCAAGCTACTCTTGAATACGCTCATCACCTCTGTGGATACGGAGGCGCACGTTGCGTCGGCGGCGGATGGCCAGACGTTCCCGTACGAACGCTTGCTCATCGCCACGGGCGGTCGGCCGAACCCACTGCCCGTGCCCGGGGCAACGCCCGACGTCCAGGGCATCTACAACTTTCAATACTGGGACGACACTGCCGCCATCCGCGAACGTATGAATACGGCCAAACACGCCGTCGTCGTCGGCGGCAGCTACATCGCCTACGAGCTGGCCGAAGCCTTCAGGCACCACGGGATCGCGGTCACCTGGCTTATTCGCGGACCGCGCTTCCTGCGTCGCGTGCTCGACGCGAACGGTGGAGCGCTGGTCGACGATATTGCTCGGGCAGCTGGCGTCAACATCCACTACGGTGGCGAGGTGAAGGAAGTTCACAGTCGGGATGGGCAGGTGTCTGGCGTCACCACCACCACTGACGCGTACATCGAGTGTGACATGGTCGGCGTCGGGCTGGGCGTCAAGATGAACATGGACTTCCTGGCCGGCTCGCCCATCGAAACCCGCAGCGGTGTCGTGACGACTGAGTTTCTGGAGACGAACGTCCAGGACATCTTTGCTGCCGGCGACGTGGCTGAGTTCTTCGACGTCTCGATCGGTGCGCACAACCAGATGGGCACGTGGAACAACAGCGTCAGCCACGGCCGCATCGCGGGTGCCAATATGCTCGGCGATCGCAAGTTCTACAACGACGTCCCGATGTATTCGACGGGTCTGTTCGACTCGCGCATCCGGGTGATGGGCCTGACGCCGGAGAACGTGCCCGATCTCGAAAGCTGGGAGCACCTCGATGCCGCCAACCGCAATTACAAGCGTTTGTTCTTCAAGGACGGCCGCCTGGTCGGCGGCTGCTTGATCGGCGACATCAAGATGCAGACGCGCATCATTCAGATGATCCAGGCTCGACAGGTGACGCCGGAGTCCGAGCGAGGCAAGCTCTTGCTTGCGGCCTGAACGTGAGCGCACGCCTGCTCGAGGGCCGGCCCGTCGCGGACGCTATCTGGCGTGACGTAGAGGCGCGAACCAGCGCCTTTTTCGATCATTCACGGCAGAAACCTCATCTGGCCGTGGTCAGCGGCGCCGACAGCCCCGCCGCCGCCGCATACGGTCGTCAGATCGAACGGCAGTTCACCCGACATGGCCTGGATGTCAGGCCGCGCACCGTACCCGGCGCCGAGATCCTCGAAACGCTGCGCGAACTCAGCCGCGACGACGAAGTGGACGGGGTGCTGTTGGTCACGCCATTGCCAGAAGGAGTCGACGCCGACGCGGCAGCACAGGCCATCGATCCGGCGAAGGACGTTGACGGACAGCACCCGGCCAACCTCGGGCGCCTTGCGCAGCGCCGCGCCGGCTTTGCACCGGCCACTGCCCTGGGCGGGCTGCGACTCTTGAAACACTATGCGATTCCACTCCGCGGGGCGCGGGCGGTCGTGATCGGCCGCAGCTCCGTCGTCGGTATGCCGCTGGCTCTGCTGCTGATCGATGCCGACGCCACGGTGACGGTGTGCCACACGCGCTCCGCCGAGCTGGAGCGTCTGACGCGCGAAGCGGACATCCTGTGCGTGGCCGTTGGCCGGCCGGGCTACATCGGTCCCCAGCACGTCAAGCCAGGTGCAGTAGTGCTGGACTTCGGCACCCATCCTGGCCCGGACGGTGCCACGCTCGGCGACGTCGAGACCGACGCTGTAGCTGAGCTTGCCGGCGCCATCACGCCGGTACCTGGGGGCACGGGACCGACGACAGTGGCGGTGCTGGCGCAGCAGACGCTTCGGGCCGCTGAGCTCCGCCATCGCTAGCCGAATGACTCGCACCTGGTGCGGCGGTGACGGATAATGACAGGGGTAGGGAGACCATTTCACTTATGCGCCTGAAGGAACTTCGCGGACTTCCAGTCGTCGATCCAACGGCCGCACGCAAGATCGGCACCGTGCTCGACTATCAAGTCGACCCGGCCAGTGGGCGCCTGGCGGCCGTGGACATCACGAGCAACGCGAGTGCCGACGGCGAGCGAATCGTGGCAACTCGCATCCGGCGCGTGGGTCGCAGCGCGGTCATCCTGAGCGGACGAGCTGGACCGCCAGCCAGCACCAGGCCTGAGGCCGACGATCGCTGGCTTGATGACTCAACCCTGAACGGCCTCGAGGTCATGGCCGATGATGGCAGTCGGATCGGTCGACTGATGGACGCGACCTTTGACCAGGACAGTCTGGAGATCGGCGTGTACCTGCTGCGAGTGAACCCGTGGCAGCGGCTGACTGGCAGTCGAGGGCGAATTCAACCCAGTGCCGTGCACGCATGCAGCCGCGAGCTCATGCTGGTTGGCTCAGGCCAAGCGCAAGAGCTCAATCAGCCAGCGGTCGGGGGCGAAGAATCGCCGACTGCGACCCTGAGCATGCCGCTCAAGGTCGAAGACCGCGCGTCCGCGCCAGCCTTCGAGCAGGCAGCCGAGGGGCAGACGGTCGGCGCTCACACAAGCTGACTGAGCTACAGCACGCAAGCGTATTGCTGCCTGTCGTCCGCGGATGAGGCAGTAGGATTAGCGGCATGGCAGTGTCCGTGTCGACTTCGGCATCCTTCCAGCAGACGACGCTGGACAATGGCCTGCGGGTCATCCTTCGCGAGGTCCGCGAGCGGCCCCTGGTGGGCGCCTGGATGTGGTACCGGGTTGGAGGTCGAAACGAGCTACCCGGCACAACCGGCGTGTCGCATTGGGTCGAGCACATGCTCTTCAAGGGTGGCAAACGCTTCGGCAAGGGCGAGATCACCAAGCAGATCTCCCGCCGCGGTGGCACGCTGAACGCCTTTACGTGGATCGATTGCACCGCTTACTTCGAGACGCTGCCGGCCGCTGAAATCGACCTGGCGCTGGCCATCGAGTCGGACCGCATCTACGACACACGTATCGAACCGGAAGAAGCCGAGGCCGAGCGGAGTGTCGTGATTAGCGAGCGAGAGGGCAGCGAAAATTTTCCCGAGTTCTGGCTGCGCGAGGAAGTCCAGTCAGTCGCCTGGCGCGAGCACCCGTATCGGCTCGGCGTGATCGGGCCGAAGAGTGACCTGCGGGCGATGACGCGCGAGAACCTGTACGACCACTACAAACACTACTACATGACCAACAACGCCACGCTGGTGATGGTTGGCGACTTTTCAACGCCAGCGCTGCTCGACAAAATCCATGCCGAATTCGACAAGCACCCGGCCGGGCTAACGCCGCCCGCGCTGCAGATCGAAGAGCAGCCCCAAACCGGCGAGCGACGGGTGACGGTGCATCGACCCGGTCCGACGCATTATGTCATGCTGGCGTATCACGCGCCCGAGGCCAGCCACGTCGATGCGGCGCCCATGGTCGTGCTGAGCTCGCTGCTCGGCGGCGCCTCCAGTCCGATAGCCTGGGGCGGTGCGCGCGGGCTTGGGCGCAGCTCGCGCCTGTACCGAGCACTGATCGATGGAGAGATCGCCAGCTCAGTCTCGTCTGGTTTCGAGTTGACCCTCGACCCATATCTGTTTGTCGTCGATGCCACCCTGCGCGATGGCGTCGAGCCCGCCCGAGCAGAGGTGGCGATTCTGACCGAGATCGAACGCGTCCAGCGCGAGGGCATCCGCCAGGACGAGCTCACTCGGACCCAGCGCCAACTGCACGCTCAGGTGGTGTATTCGCTCGAGGGCGTGACCAACCAGGGCTTTGCCCTGGGCTTCATGGACCTGGTAGCTCGCGATGCCGGCGCCTGGCAAACCTTCCCGGAGGCGCTCCAGAAGGTCACCTCCGACGATGTCCAGCGTGTCGCCAGCAAGTACCTGCTGGAGCGCCAGCGGACCACCGGCTGGTTCATTCCCGACATTTCGGCTTCGAGCCACAACGGGGAGGTCCGCTCGTGACCACAGCCACTGAGAGCGCGCTGCGGCCACGTCGCCAGGTGTTCGACAATGGCCTCGTCCTGCTCCACAACCGCGCCGCCGCGAACCCGTCGGTGACGATCCGGGCGCTCGTGCGGGCCGGCGCGAGCCGCGAGACCCCAGCCCAATACGGCATCGCCGGCATCACGGGCCGAATGCTCCGCCAGGGGACCGAGCACATCGACAAAGCAGCGCTGGCCGAAGAGCTGGACGGCATGGGCGCTGGTCTGTCCGTCGACGTCGGCTACGCGCTGGTGGCCGTATCGATCAAGTGCTTGAGCGGAGACTTCCCACGCGCCACGGAGATTCTGGGTGAGCTGCTGCGGCGACCGACGTTACCCGCCGACGAGCTCGAAAAACTGAAGGGTCAGGCGCTCACCGATCTCAAGGAGATGGATGACAACACGCGCGTGGTCTCGGAGCGGACATGGCGTGGGCTCGCCTATCCCGCGACCCATCCTTACCATCGACTGACGGTTGGCACACCCGAAAGCGTGCGGGCCGCCTCACGCCAGGCGCTGAGCACGTACCACAGTGCCTGGTACGGCCCCAACCAGACCACGCTGATCGTGGTCGGCGACGTGCCCTTCGACGATGCCGCGGCTACTGCTGAGCGCAATCTCGGCGACTGGTCTCGCGTCCGGAGTGAGCCCGTCGAGGCGTCGCTGCCGAGCACGGAGCTACCACCCAAGCAGTTTCGGGAGATCCCGATGGACGGCAAAACGCAAGCCGACGTCTCGATCGGCTTACCCACCCTCGACCGCGCCTCGCCTGACTACTATGCGCTGAGCTTCGCCAATCACATCCTCGGGCGTATGTACTTCATGGGTCGCTTCGGAGAGAAGGTCCGCGACGAGCAAGGCCTGGCCTACCACGCCTATTCCGAGCTGCAGGGCAGCTACGGACGCGGAGCGTGGCTCATGCGCGCCGGCGTAAACCCACGCAACCTGCGCAAAGCCCTCGCCAGCATAGACACCGAGCTCAAACGCTTCCTGGCCGACGGGCCGACGGCAGCCGAGCAGGTCGACGGCGTCAGCAGCCTGCTCGGAAGCCTGCCTCGCCAGCTCGAAACCAACGAAGGTGCAGCGGCGGTCATGGGTGAGATCGAGCTATACGATCTCGGGCTTGACTACCTCGAACGCTATCCGGACATCGTGCGCTCACTCACCAGTGCCACGGTGACGGACGCCGCGCGACGATGGATCGATCCGGAGCACCTGGTCACCGCCATCGCCGGGCCGCCTCGCGCCTGAGCCACGCTCGACCCCATCCGCGCCGTGGACGATTGGCGGCTGCGGGTGCGCCTAAGGAGTTCGGCCGAAAAGTGCATTTCACGCGCCAGAGGGTCGCCGAACCCCGTTCAAACAGACTGGGCTAGAGGGGCCGATATCCGTGGCAGAAGACTTTTCGGCCGCCCCTCTAGACCGAATCGTCGATCTGGCCGGTGTGTCGCTGCGGCTGATCGAGTGGCCCGGGCTGGCCGGTCCGCTCGTCCACGTCCCCGATCCTCGCTCGCCCGATCACACACTGGTCGGGCAGTTCGCCGAAACCCTCGCGCCTCGGTATCGAGTCCTCAGCCTGACGCCGCGCGGCGACAGCGCGTATCAGGTCGACGCTGCCGACCTCCTGGCCACGCTCGATCAGTTCGGCTTTGCCACGCCGGTGCTGCTGGCTGAGGGTCTGGGATGCGTGGCTGCAGTGCTACTGGCTGCCTGGCACACGGGCCGGGTCGCCGGCCTCGTGCTGGTCGACCCCATCTACGACCCCCTGTTCTCGGATGGTCTGGCAGCCCGTGCGCTGCAGGATTGCCCTCCGGACTGGCCCGCTCTGCGTCGGGCGATCGCGTGCCCTGTCCTCGTTTTGCAGAAGACGGCCGCGTTCCCGCGGGACGTGGAGCAGTTCCTGGCTCAGCTCGAGCCTGGCCTCACCTGAGAGTGCTCCGCCAGCCAGCCACCGCAGCACGCCGCCGTCATGGCCAGCACGTCGGTGACGGTGAGTTGGACGAAGTCGAGCGGGGCCAGGGCTGCCAGACCCGACGCGTGGGCAACGACGGCGTCGCGGGCTGCCTGAACGGTTGCTGTGACGAGGATGTACACGACCGCGGTCAGCGCCGCGTACACGACCTGCCACCTGCCGACGAGGTGCCCGGCCACGTAGCCGGCCAGTACCAGCGCGGCCACCAGTGCGACATACCCGAAGAGCGGCGACCACGCGCTGCTCGTGCTCTGGGGCAGGAGTCCGCTGAATAACGCATGCATGCCCAGGGCCGTCAGACAGCCCAGGCCGACTGCCAGCCAGCGCGGCACTTCGGGAGTATAGGCTGCCCCCATCAGGCGTCGCGGTCGGACCCGCCATCGGGGGTACCATACGCGGTGTGAGGCTCGAGCCGGCCCTCCCGGCGCTGGTCATGGTCCTGGGAATTGCGTTGACCTCAGCCGGAGTGTTCGCCCACGCTGGACCGGCCGTGGCGCCAGGCGCGCTACTGACTCTGGTGGGCGGTGGCTGGCTTGGCAACAGCCTGGCGCGCCGCGACATATCGCTCCTGCCCGGTGCGCACGTCACCAGAGACGAAGCCGTGGCGAAGAGCTGATGCCCACCCGCGTAATTGGCTGGAACGTCGGCGAAGTGGCCTTCGCGGTGATGTACGTTCTGGTCGCGCTCCAGGCCGTACTGCTCGCCTATGGCGGCACACGCCGCTACCTCATGTGGCGGCGCGGTCGGCCGCTCGGAGGAATCGACGGGCTTGGCGAGCGCACTCGGCACGCCCTGGCCGTCGCGTTCCTGCACCGACGCCTGATCCGGCCTGGATACGTCTACTCGGGCCTCATGCACCTGTTCATCTTCTGGGGCTTCGTCGTCCTGTTCATCGGGACGTTGATCGTTCTCCTCGAGGCCGACGTCGTTCGTCCCTATTTTGGCCTGAGCTTTTACCAGGGCACGTTCTACGTTGTGTACAAGCTGGTCATCAATTTGTTCGGGTTGCTGTTCCTGATCGGCCTGCTCATGGCCGCCTACCGTCGCTACGGTCAGCAACTGCCCAAATTCAGGCGCAGCCTGTCAGACGACGCCATCGTCCTGGGCATGCTCTTGTTTCTCGGCGCGAGTGGCTTTCTGCTGCAAGCGCTGCGGCTTGCCGCCACCCACGACCCGGCCGCGCCAATTCACTGGGTGTCGTATCCGATCGCCCTGGTGCTCGGCGGCGTCGACCCGGCCGTGCTGACCGGCGCCCACGCCGTCACCTGGTGGTCACACATGCTTGCCAATACCGCGCTGCTGGTCTATATCCCCGTGTCCAAGCTGGCCCACATCTTCACCGGCCCAGCCAACGTTTTTCTGCGCGCCAACGAACCCAAGGCTGCTTTGAGCACGATCAAAAACATCGAAGAACAGGAGCACTTCGGTGTTGCCAAACTCCAGGACTTCTCGTGGAAGCAACTGGTGAACTTCGACGCGTGCATGCGCTGCGGCCGGTGTCTCGATTTTTGCCCGACGTTCAACACCGGCAAACCGCTCAAGCCGCGACAGCTCATCGTCGAAATCGGCGCCTACATGAACCGCGAGGCAGGGCTCCTCGCCGGCCCGGCCGGCCCGCGGGTTTCCGAAGCCGGCGTGCAGGGGAGCGAGCTCACTTCCGCCGAGCAGCCCAATCTGGAGCAAGTGCCGGTCATTGCCAACTTGATCGGGGACGTCGTTTCCGAGGACGAGCTCTGGGACTGCACGACGTGTGGGGCGTGTATGGAACAGTGTCCGGTGCAGATCGAGCACGTGCCGCTGATCGTCGACATGCGTCGCAACCTGGTCCTGGAACAGAGCAAGTTTCCGCAAGAGCTGGTGACCCTGTTCAACAACCTGGAGCGCAACTCCAATCCCTACTCGTTCCCAGCCAGTACGCGCGCGGAGTGGGCTGCCGCGGCTGGGGTCCGAGAGCTCTCCCAGGTCGAGGATCCGAGTAGCCTCGAAGTGATTTACTGGGTCGGTTGTATGTCTTCGTTCGACGCGCGGAACCAGCGCGTGGCGTCTGCTCTGGCCAGAATCTTCGCCGCGGCCAACGTGCAATTCGCCATCCTGGGTCGGGAAGAAGGCTGTAGCGGCGACCCAGCCCGGCGGGCTGGCAACGAGTACCTGTACCAGATGCTGGCCCAGGCCAACATCGAGCGACTCAACCAGTACAGCTCCGGAAAACGGATCGTCGCCAGCTGCCCGCATTGCTTCAACACGCTCAAGAACGAGTACCCGGAGCTGGGCGGCAATTTCGCGGTCGTCCACCACAGTCAGTTTCTCCAGGAGCTGATCGAGTCGGGACGGCTGAAAGTGGCGCCGGGGACACTCGAGGGCAACGGCTTCGCGTACCACGACCCGTGCTACCTGGGTCGCTACAACGAGGTCTACGACGAGCCGCGCGAGGTCATGAACAGCGCTGCTGGCGGGTTCACCGAGATGCCGAGATGTCGGGATCGAGGTTTCTGTTGCGGCGCCGGCGGGGCCCGCGCGTTCATGGAGGAAAAGCGTGGCACACGCATCAGCCACAATCGCTTGAACGAGGCCATCGATACCAACGCCAGTGGCGTGGCCGTGGCCTGCCCGTTCTGCGTCACCATGTTCGAGGACGGCGTGCGGGCCCTCAACGTCGACGAGCGCTTCGCCGTTCGCGACATCGCCGAAATCGTTGCCGACGCGCTTCCGACCTGATGCACAGGCCGAAAGATCACTTTTGCTAACGTTGTCTACCTGATGGACATTGTCGTCACGGTCAAGCAAGTCCCCGACCCGGACATCCCGCCGACCCACTTCAAGGTCGACGAGGCGACCAGGACCGTCGTCCCACCAGCCGGCGTGGCACCGGTGATGAACGGCTATGACGCGCACGCCCTGGAAGCCGCGCTGCGGCTCAAGGAGCAGTTGGGCGGCAAAGTCACCGTCGTCAGTTTGGGCCCCGACTCTGCGCGCGACGCACTCAAACGGGCCATCGCCATGGGTGCCGACGCCGCCGTCCACGTGAACGACCCGTCGCTCAACGCTGGGGACAGCACCACCACGGCACGCGCGCTCGCCGCCGCGATCAAAAAGCTTGGCCACGTCGACCTGGTGCTCTGCGGCCGACAGGCCTCAGACACCGACGGCGGCCAGGTCCACCTGGGTGTGGCGAGCCACCTCGGCCTGCCGGCGGTGTCGCCGATCCAGAAGATCGAGGAAGCGTCGGCTGAATCCGTGGTCGCCGAGCGGATCGTCGAGGACGGCTACCAGCGGCTGAGAGTACGGCTGCCAGCCTTGCTGGGAGTCTCGAGTGAGATCAACGAGCCGCGCTATCCGCCGCTCAAGGGCATCATGGCTGCCGGCCGAGCCCAGGTCCCGGTGTGGTCAGCCGCCGACCTGGAGCTCGAGCCAGCCCAGGCGGTCAAAGTTCAGCTCCGCCGACTGTACGTCGAGACACGCGAGGCGCGAGTCGAGCTGATCGAGGCTGAGTCGCCGGCCGAGGCCGGCGCGAAGCTGGCCGACAAGCTGCGTGAAGCGAGGCTGATCTAGCCATGCCAGGTGCATTGCTGGTAGCCGACGCCTCTGGCGAGCAGCTTGCCCCGACAACCGCGGAGCTGATCGCCGAAGGCGCGCGCCTGGCGCAGCAGCTTGGAGGGGGGCCGGTGAGCGTACTGCTGGCCGGCAAAAACATCCAGGGGCTGGCAGGCGGTCTGGGGCAGCTCGGCGTTGACAGAGTCTTCGTCGCCGAAAGTGAGGGTCCAATGCCGCCCTCGCCGCAATGGCTGCTCGCAGCGGCCGAGCAGGCATCCCGGAGCGTTCAACCCGACGTGGTACTGCTCACACACGCTGGCGGGAACCGCGACCTGGCAGCCTCACTGGCTTACAGCCTCGACACCGGCCTGGTGACCGACGCCATGGCGCTGCGCGTCGAGAGCGGCGAGTTGATCGTCACCAAGCCTGTTTTTGGCGGCAGCGCCATCGCCGAATTCGCCATCAGTAGTTCGCCAAAGGTCGTGACGCTGCGTCCGCGGGCGTTCGAGACTGCCGAAGCCCCGACGCCGAAAAATGCGCAGGTCGAGCCGCTCGATGTTCCGCCCTTTGACGCCGCGATCGAAGTGCTCGAAGAGATTCGCGAACAGGCCACCACCGGGCCACGCCTCAAAGACGCCAAGGTGATCATCTCCGGCGGACGCGGGCTGGGAGGCGCCGAGAACTGGCACTTCGTCGAGGAGCTCGCGCTTCTGCTCGGCGGCGCCGTGGGTGCCACCCGGGCAGTCACCGACGCCGGCTGGGTCGGGCCCTCACTTCAGGTCGGTCTCACCGGTGCGACCGTAGCGCCCGACCTGTATATCACCATCGGCATCAGCGGCGCCGTGCAGCATATCGCGGGCATCTCCGGTGCCCGCAATGTCGTGGCGATCAACCGAGACGCCGACGCGAACATCTTCAAGTACGCCCGCTACGGCGTGGTGGGCGACTGGAAGCTGATCGTGCCCGCCTTCACCCAGCGCCTGAAGGAGCTGCGCGGCTGAGGCGTCGTCGTAGCCCTGAGTAGTTCTGGCGCCGAGCACTTCGGACGCCGCACCCGTCCCTGCACGCATGATCTTTGAACGGGCAGACGCAACCGCGAGGCTAGCCTTCGCCGCTCTGTTGCAGACCCGCCGGCAGGCGTTCAAACATCAGTCCACGCCTGCAGCCTGCGCTCCACCTCAGAGCGAGTCGGCTCAGCCGGACCGGCCTGGATGCGTTGCAGCCATTCCAATTCCGAGCGACACCGTGCGCAGCTAGCCAGATGCCGTCTGGCCTTGGGCTCCTCAATCGAAGACGCGTGACTCTGGACGAGCTTGCTGAGCATCTCAAAGGACAGGTGGTTCGCCATAGAGCTCCAGGGCCGTTATACGCCAGACATCGGGTGCCGGATGCGTGCACACACAACATCGGCGCATTCAGCGCCTGGCTAGAGGGGCGGCCGAAAAGTCTTCTGCACGGACATCGCCCCTGTAGGCCAAGTCGAACGGAGTCTTCGAGTTATGTAGCGTGTTCGTGCCGCCACACGTCCCGCAAAGTCGCGCCTGTGGCTCTTGAGTACCTTGACCTCTGGTCCGAGCATGCGATACAACCGGCACGGCGTTGTCTGCGTGCGCGGCGCGTCGATCAACGCTCCTGCGTATGCCTTCGCCCCCGTTTCCTTCGGACGCCTCACGATCCGTCAGTCGACGCGCACCATCAGGCGGCGACATCCAGGAGCGCCTTATTCCGTTTCCCGTGCCCGCTCGTTCCAGCGCAGAGCCGGAGCCGTCAGCGCGGCGCCGCCGCGATCCGCAGGAGCTGGAGCGGGCGCGGCCACAGCGACGCGTGCGACGACGCAGACAGGGCTCGGCTCCCTGGCTGCAGCGGAATGCCCTCAGCATAGCCGCGGTCTCGGTACTCGCGGCGGTGCTCGGCCTGGGTTTTGGTCTGCTGCAGACCATCAATCGGCCAGATCCGGCCCCAGCCCCGCTGGCAGTCGCCGGCCAGTCCGACAGCCCCGTCATCGCCGCCGACACCGCGTCCGTCGCTGGGCCGGCTCCCGCGCCGCTCTTCGCCAACCCCAACTCCACTACCGCTGCACCAGCGGCCAACGCTCCGCGCGAGATTCATCCGCGCGAGATTCAGACGAGCGCTAGCCTGATGCAGCCGACCTATACGATCCAGGCTGGTGACACCCTCGGCAACATTGCCGCGCAGTTCGGCACCACTGCCGATCGAATCCAAGCCCTGAACAACCTGGCCGACCCGCGCGCCCTGCGCATCGGCAGCAAACTCGTCATCCCGCCGCCTTTCTAGCTCTGAGCGGTAGGCACCACGTCTGTCCTCGGCTCCATCTCGCACGCGTCGGGCGACTCAAAGCCATGCCAGAGGGGCGCCGGCTCGCCGGCCCACGGAGCCGCGGCAGCGCTCGTCTCGAAGAGCCCCAGCCGGGCAGCAGTTTCGGGGATGGTTGACCCTCCTGGCGCTGCTCCTGGCCGTAGCGCTGTTCAGTCTCGGCCCAGCGACGCTCGGAGAAGTGCTCTCGGGACTGATCTTCGCCCGGCCACAGGCGGCCGCGAGTCCAGCTTTCTCGGCGCATGCCGAGCCGGCCCTGCAGGCCCGCCTCCAGAGCGTTGCCGGCTCGCCTGTCCACGGCAGGCTTGGCGCCGTCGTCGTCGACCTGCAGACGGGCGCGACGGCCAGCCTTGACGCGGAACGGATCTATCCAGCAGCCAGTCTGTTCAAGCTGCCGATCCTGGTCGAGGTGCTGAGGCAGGAAGACGCCGGCCAGCTCGATCCCGAAAGCCAGCTCCAGGTCCGGCCCGAAGATTGGACCGACGGCAGCGGCGTGCTCCAGGCGCGCGTAGGCGACCGCCTGACCGTGCGCGAGCTCACCCGGCTGATGATTCAGGAGAGCGACAACATCGCCGCACTGGTGCTGCTCGGTGCGGTCGGGGTACCCGCTGTCAACGCTATGGACGAGCGCCTCGGACTGCATGCAACCCGCCTGGTCGACCACCGAAGCGTGGGCGGAGTCTCAGCCGCAGCCGAGCACACCACCTCGCCCGCCGACATGGCGCGTCTGCTGGTTGGCCTGGCCACCGGCCAGCTTGTCAATCAGCGAGTTTCGGAGGAATCGCTGCGCCTGCTCGAGCTGAAGCAGGCCAGCACGTGGCTTACCGACGATCTTCCGTTCTGGGTCAAGGTGGCCCACAAGTGGGGCGACCTGCCACGAGCGCGCAACGACGTCGGGGCCGTGTTCACGCCTCGGGGCAGCTACGTGGTTGCCGTTTTGACTGAGGATGGCCTGGCTGACGAGACGGCCACTATCATCGCCCGGACGTCACGCATGGCGTACGACTATCTCGGAATTAAGTCCGCACCGACCGCAAGCAAGCACCCGTGGTTGGCAGACCAGCCGTCGGGCTAAATCCCACGTCCCGGACCGGGCGCAACGATCGAACGAATCGTGCGCGCGAGGGAGCGGCCCTCGTTGTCCGTCATGTTGGACTTAGTCGTAAGCATCGAGCGGGGCGCCGGTCATGCGCACAAATCCGAGCTGCAGCGCGAGCGCGAGGCGCGTCTTCGTGGGACTGTGGATGCGGATCGCGCGCTTATCCGCGCTCGTGAGCGTGAAGAATTCGCGGATCTCAAGCTCAGTTAGTTCCTTCGGAAACACCTTCTGACCGAGATACGTTGATTGAATTCGCCGAACAGAACTTGGCATGGCAGCTCCTCATTGAAGCGGCCACGTCTTTGTCGCGGTCGAGAAAGGGCATCACAGAAAAATATCCGCGCGTAAAGGGCGGGGCCGGTCAGAGCCCAAGCCTATCGCCATTGGCCGCAACGCTCTTTCTGCACTGCACAGTTCAACACGCTACTTTTTGCAGAATTCGGGAATCAACCCCCAGCTTGGAGTCGCGGAAGGCTTCTCTCATCGCCCTAATATTTCGCCCCGTTGCATCGTCTGGGACCTGGAAGAGGTCGAGACGTGGCTTGAAAAGCGTCGTCAAGCGTCAGCGGTGCTTGTCAGCACTTGGATTGACGAAACTGTCCCAACCTAACATTGCAATTCTGGCGACCAGCTCAAGATCTTCGCGGCCGGTGCCGTCTCGAGCCAAAATCGACATCCCGCTTTGAACGTTCTGCACGAAACGCGCGAGGCCAACGACATCGACGGAATCCAGAAGGTCACCCTCCGAAACCGCGCGCTCGAAACGTGCTTTCAGGCGGTCAAATACGACAGCGCGTGCTGCGCGCAGGAGACTGCCAAGTTCCGGATGACCGTCGCCATCGACATAAGAGAGTGTTGCCATACAGCCACGGGGAACGTCGGCGAGGGACCCGGTCAGCGCAGCTGCGGAATCCATGAGATAGGCATTTGCCGCGTCCCGTGCGGTCGCAGCGGCGCCAAACTTGTCCCAAACAAGCCCTTCATAGTTAT